>Ga0315320_10000246_pt1 | contig 43459 bp, 37 predicted proteins | sample M140m21515metaG_FD_203458 | JGI IMG/M metagenome (GOLD analysis project Ga0315320, IMG submission 203458) | Ammonia-oxidizing marine archaeal communities from Monterey Bay, California, United States - M1 40m 21515 | ecosystem: Environmental > Aquatic > Marine > Coastal | place: USA: California... | reverse complement strand
CCACCTCATCTACACCTTCATCCTTTGTGGCACTGCAGGCGTGTACCGGGATGACCCAATGAGGTGCCTCTGCATCCGCGGGCATATCCAAATGCACCATTAATTCGAGGTTTCTACACAAAGCGTCCGCACCCTTGCGGTCGGCCTTGTTCACTGCAAACACATCGGCCACTTCAAGCAATCCGGCTTTCATCGTCTGCACGACATCACCACTCTCCGGTGTCAGTACGACCAACACGGTGTCCGCCACCTCCATGACTGCGAGCTCAGACTGTCCCACGCCCACCGTCTCCACGATGACGAGGTCAAACCCCGCTGCATCCAACAAGTTTACGACTTGACCGGTGGCCCGTGACAAGCCGCCAAGGTGCCCACGACTGGAAAGAGAGCGGATAAATACATGCGAATCGTCAGCATGGGCCTCCATCCGAAGACGATCACCCAGAATCGCACCACCAGAGAATGGGCTTGAAGGATCGACGGCAAGTACAGCCACACGCTTGTTTTGACTTCGTGCTCGGGTGACAACGCGATTCGTGAATGTGCTCTTACCCGCCCCCGGAGGACCGGTAATACCCAACACAAATGGTGCACCAGGAGCATGTGAACGCCTCACCGAGAGCGCTGATACCGCCTCAAGAGAGCCCGCTGAACGGTCGTCTATGCGAGAGATTGCGCGCGCCAAAGAGCGCCTGTCTCCCTGCACTGCCGCATCAAACAACCCATCTCCCATCACATCCTCCGGTGGTGAGCCTAACGTCTCGACGATATCAGGGGTTTCGGAGGTCACCATGCATCGCTTGTCCATCACCGTTCTTTTAAGCACCACCGTCCTGAGCTCAGGCTGTAGCAAGCTGTTTACGGATGTCACGGGTTCCGTAGATGGCAACAAGCTCGGAGAGGGAACCGCCTATTGGGGGGGGCCCGTTCTTCTGATTACAGACTCTGATATGGACTGCGATGAGCTTTCTTGGGTTTCCGATAGACAGGGCGGAAATAGTTACCAAGACGGTGAAGACATCGGTGTAGATGAGAGCTTTTCCGCGATTCAATTTACGTATGAGAGCGCAGCGGTTCAAGATGGCAAACTGAGCATCGTGGGCATGCCCCCCTCACCCGCCTTCGCCTACTTTGTCGTGAGCGACAAGGGCAATATTGATATGTACAAGGCCACATCTGGCACCATCGAGATTGAGACCAACAAGAAAGAGCAGGTCAGCGGCACCTTCGAAGTTGGATTTGGTGATGATGGAACCATGTCCGGTGAGTTTGCGGTTGAAAACTGCGTGAACCTCAAGCCGCGACACAACTAAGTTGACAGCACTTCTTGCTGTAGTCGCACTCCTTTCTTGCTCCGACAGTGCGGGCACCAAGGAACCGGCACCCACTGCGTCCCAAGCAACGGTATCGGTCTCTCACTGGGAAATGGTCGGCACGGTGGGCCCCAAAAAGAGTGGGCTTCCCGCACCGCCGCCGTTCGAAGGCGGAAGAGCGCTCATCGAACGCTGTAAAGATCGCCGGCCGTGTGGAGCGGAGCGATGGCGCAGCGAATCCGGTCAAACCATGGACATGGTACTCATCGAGCGCACGTACTATTTTGCGGATGAACGCCCCTCTTGGCCCGCACAATGGGTAACCATCAATGGTGTTTTACGGGCGTGCTTGGGCGATCCGCTCAGCATTCCACCAACGGACGATGCGAAAAGCGTACGCAGTCTGATGATCAGCGGAGATACCCACCAGTGGTGGCTTCATTTTTCAGGTGAGAATAGTTGCGGCCTCGAAGGGGTACTCCGCCTCAACGCGAACGGACCGGATATCGATGTCAGCGCCCTTCGTTGCCAGGGAAAACGATGGAAAGAAGGTGGCCGCGAATGTGCAAAAGAGAACCGCAACAAGGCTAGGACCAAATAAAGTCCCGAAACGATGCATCCAGATCGTTGTCCTTTACAGGGGGCGCGAGAATCGCACGGAGCACTTCTCGTTGGTCGGGCCCATCTTCGGAGGCATGACTGATCGCCACCGCCATTTCAGTTCCCGGATCTATGGCCGTAAACGTCCCGCGCCGTCCCACCGCTACGATTCCCAATTCGGACCACGCCAATGACAGGCGACGAAGACGAGGATGCACAACGGGTGCCCACAGTGGTGACCACTCTCGCAAACGTTCCACCCGGACCCCAGCCGGGTCCAGTCCCCGCATTCCCATGGAAGATCCCAAACGTACCATCGCTTCAGCTGAAGGCGTCGGGGCATCGGGCTGAAGGGTCGCATGAAACACAGCCCATGCCGTCCCACCATATTCTTGGGTCACGCGCCAGGCCGGCGCCGCTGGTTCAAGAACGTGAATCTCATCGGCCATGGCCGAGTCACCCACACGGATCGCGACCTGAACACGGTCCCACACATGCAGTGCTGCTGCATCCACTCGCTGTGCGGAGGGTAAAGCATCGCCAAGCCAGCCAGCAACCACACTGTGGGGACGTGCGATCCAGACTGGACCATCATCCACAGGAATATTTCGGCGCCCGACACGCACAGCGACGACCTTTCCATCCTCTACTTTCAGGCCCCGAACGCGGGATCCGCAGCGGACTTCACCCCCATTGGCTTCGATCGTTGCGACGGCCTGCGCCAACGCTGCCGCAGGCCCACCGCCAGCAACCTGACCGGGCTCGACTCGATGTGGATTGTGGTGCAGTCGAGCAACGGCAACGGAAAGTTGGTCTCCAGCAAGCCCCCACCTGCGATGGGCATAATCAGCGTAGGCATGACGATATGCAGGGGCTCCCATACGGCGCTCTACCCACTCCCGGTAGGTGCGTTCCTCTTGCCCTCCACCCGTCAACGGAATCATCGAATTGCGAACGCGTTGACTAAAAAAACGTCGACCCACCTCGGCAAGTGCTGGACCATCAAACAATCTGGGCACGGCACTGAGCGCCATTGGAATGGAGTGAACCTCGCCGCGAATGGATACGGCGCGCTTCACCGCGGGCGCCTCAACCAGTGGACCGAGTGCCGCCTCGGCCTGCGTACGCACCGATGGGTCCACATACAACCGACCCGTCCCTTCCGGCATGTCGGGATGAGACAATCCATGCGCAGTCTCGGATTCCTGCAACAATAAGACTGACGCGCCACTCGCAGCCAATGCCGCCGCTGCACGCAATCCATCTGCACCTGACCCGATTACTACCCGCATCGTTACCCCCTCACCGTCTCAACCGCGTAAGATTCCCATATGCGGCCAGCAACCGCACAGGGGTCTCTGTGTCTGATACATACCTCAACCCGATCCCGACTGTCGATGTGATCATCCGCATTGGAGACGGCATCGTCTTGATTCGTCGAAAAAATCCGCCACACGGGTGGGCATTGCCTGGTGGGTTTATGGATGTTGGTGAAACGTGTGAGACCGCGGCGGCGCGCGAAGCGAAAGAAGAGACCGGCCTCACGGTTCAACTCGAGTCCTTACTCAACGTGTATTCGGATCCGCGCAGAGATCCCCGCAAGCACACAATGACAGTCGTCTATGTGGCCACAGCAACGGGAGTACCCGTTGGAATGGATGATGCGGCGGAGGCGCGGATATTCCTTTTAAATGAGCTTCCCTCACCCATCGTCTTCGATCACCGATTGATCATCTCAGATTACGAGCGCTTCATCTCAACCGGCATCCGACCCGCGCCGGTAAATGGTCAGGACTGAGTCCCCATGACGCCGACTTCTATCCAGCTGCAACCGACCGATACTGTTCGGCATCTCGGCCCCCGTTCGATGTTCGATCACCAAAATGTCATCCGTCGCCGTCGCGGCAGCCACAGCCCATTCAACCGGATCGTCCGCGTAGGGGGGGTCCATCAACACCACATCCCAGCTTCCGACAGACAACACGTGGCGTACATCCTCCGTTCGGAGATCAAGCTTCGCACCCAAACTTTGGGCCGCTTCCTGAATTTGACGGGCCGTCGCACGATGTCGCTCTACCGTGGTGACCGTCGCGCCTCGGCTGTACGCTTCAAAACTGAGCAGCCCGCTCCCGCCGAAGGCATCCAATACGCGGACATTCGTGAGGTCTTGACCGACAATCGAAAACAGGGCCTCTCGAACCCGGGAAGAGGTTGGCCGCACTCCGGACCGAACCGAACCGGGCACCACACGCCCTCGCATTTGTCCACCAGTGATTCGCATGGCTACACCGTAACCACAGGAGGCTTCCATGCCCCGTGACTCTTGGGAACGCATCATCTGCGCAACGACCAAAGGCATCTACGAATCAAACTATTTGAAAGCGAACAGCCCGGATGGCCAATGGGGTCTGTGGATCAAACACAACATACTTCGCCCTCAACATGGTCCTGGAATCGGCGAATTTTGGTTGATCCTCTCTCAACCGGACGCACCCCCCATTGTGGTCAAGCGAGAAGTCCGACTCGAGGACATTCAAATCGACCCAAGCAACATATCGATTGCAGCGGACGGAATCTCTTTGCAGCCAGGCATGGCTTCTGGAGCCATTGCAGATGTCCAATGGAGCGTCCGGTTGTCCGATGCGGACACTCCATTGATGCACTTCCCATGGGACTGGATGTACACGGCCGGATTTCCGAAAAAGAAGGCATTGACCCCCGCACCGCACCTTCGCTTCGATGGATTCATTCAAGTGGGAGAAAAACGCATCGATGTGAACGGATGGGAAGGGATGCGCGGCCACAATTGGGGCCGAGAGCACGCCTGGACCTACGCGTACGGAAATTGCCACCTTTGGAACGATGGACAACGACGCACGGTCGATGGGTTCTCTGCCCGGATTCGCCTGTTGGGCGGTCTGAAGTCACCGTGGCTTTCCACCGCTGTGGCACGATTACCCGATTGCCACCTGAACCAACCTCGAGATTGGTTTGGCGGTGTTGAACTGACCCCAACATCATGGACGCTCACCAAGACCCGCCACCGCCTTGAAATGCACGCCACTGAAAAACGAATGGTCGGCCTTCGGTATGCGCACCCCGATGGCAGTGAATCGTATTGCTACAATACAAAATTTGCCGACGTACTCTGGACTGTGGCGGACCAAACCTTTCAGAGCCATATGGGTGAATTTGAGTCACTGTTTCCCGAACCCGTGGCCGAGATCCCCCTGCACCCATCCGTCGATTGGGACCCAACACAGGGCGACTACCGCAGTTGACCCTGGTATGGTGCTGGGCATGAAACGCTACGCATGGCTTATTCTGCTCTCTTCTGCATGCATCAAGGGTGGTGCGGAAGACCCCGTTCCGTTCACTGTCTGGTCCGGATGGAACCACACATGGGGACTCCTTTCCCATCGCGTGTCCGTAATCCGAGTAAAAGCCGAAGATGGCGCCACAGCCAGTTCGGGGATCCTTGGCGGCGACTGGTCGACTGGCGCAAGCTGGTCCGATGACGTGAACTACCGGATTCACCAACAAACGATCTCTTCACACAGACTGACCGCCGAACAGGGCGAGACCGTCCTCACCATGTCCTCTGGCCAACCGACCACCAGCGATCCTTTTCAAACCGATATCGACGCCGACCTCGTCGTCCTTCGTGGGTTTCAGATCACCACAGACATCGATCAGGGGGCCGACTATCCCGAGGATTATGATCCGGCCCTTGGCTACACCTCCCGCGGATTCGCAATGAACGTATCCCTCGACCGGGATGGGCATGTCGAGGTCTTTGGTGATGTCCGCTGGGGTCCCCGTGATCGGGATGACATGAATGCAGCCATTCCTCACGCCATGAGTGAACTCACGGTTTGGTGGACAGCGATCTCCGGTATCGATGAAATCGAATCATTCGAGTTCGTTGATCAGCAAGACTTGGCTCACGAACCACCAAACAGCCCTCAAGCAGGATTAAATCACCCCCTTTCTTGGACTGGCCATGGAGTGACGGGTCTTTCGGGGTTCAACTTCACCTTGGACGACACCGATGGTGGTCCTGGTGGAGACTATCTGCGAAGTTTTGGAGTGGAGATTCCTCCGGAAAGCGATGGTTCCGCACCCAAACAAATCGCTGCGGAAATGCTCACAACATCCGCCGTAGAACTGGGAACCATGAGCATGGGAGTACAAGCCCAAGCCGTCTGGATCCCACTTGATCCCAATTTAAATGTGATCCAAGGGTCCACTTTAGAAGGAAATCACGGCATTGGAATGCACACGGTACCGCCCGAAGTGGAAGACTAAACCCGCGAGGTTCCCCAGCCAAAGCCTGATATTCGCGGAACAACAAAAATCCCGCGCGTATGCGACCTTAATCGCACGCATCCGTGAGGTTGAAAACTAGGGTCCAAAACATTAGGGTTCGACGGATAATCGGGAGACCCGAACACCATGCGATCGCAACTCCGCGCAATGCTGTTCTTCGTGGCACTCATCGGTGTCGCTCTCACCCTCGGGTGGGTCGGCGCAGATAGCCATGCAGACAAAACTGCTGAGGAACCCAGTTCCTCATTCGAAATTCGTGATGTGATTGAGGCTGGCCCCAGTGGCTTTGACCCCTCACAGGACGAACTATTCCCTCTCCAACCGTATGCGTTGATTCCAGATCTTGAAGGCCAAGTCGCCTACGGATCAGTCGACAACGCTGCCGACTTGGAACAACCCATCGCGTACTCGCACATGCTGCACGCGGGCGAACTCCAGATCAACTGTGAGTATTGTCACTCGGGTGCTCGACGAAGCATTCATGCTGGCGTTCCGGAAACGGGCACCTGCATGAACTGCCACAAAAGCATCAGTACGAAGGACCGGCCCGAGCTTGAAAAGCTGGTCGAGTACTACAACTCGGGCAAGCCAATCCCTTGGTTGAAAGTTCACGATCTCCCCGATTTCGTGTACTTCAGTCACAAGCGGCATGTCCGCGGTGGTGTGGAATGCCAAGAGTGTCACGGTGAGATTCAAGATGAAATGACTGTGGCCAAGCGGGTCAACACCCTTGAGATGGGCTGGTGTCTTGATTGCCACCGCGACCACCCCAAGGTCGACGAAAACTACGGTGCAAGCGCCGAACTGCGTCGGGCAGAGTTGAAAGACTGCCTGACCTGCCACAAGTAGGAAAGAAACCATGGCTGAATTGAATCGCCGCGATTTCCTCAAGGTACTGGGTATTTCAGGCACTGCATCGGCTTGTTCGATCGACCCTGTCACCCCCATTGAGAAAGTTCTCCCTTACGTCGTGACTCCAGACCAGATTGTTCCGGGTGTCGCCACTTGGTTCGCCACCCAATGCTCCGCCTGCCCTGTGGGTTGCGGCGTGTTGGCCAAGAACCGTGAAGGCCGTGTAGTGATGCTTGAGGGCAACCCCGAGCACCCAACGAACACGGGTTCTCTTTGCGCAAAGGGCACCACAGACCTGCAGGGTACCTACAGCCCCGATCGTTTCTCTGGCCCCATGGTGGCCGGCAAGGCATCGAGTTGGGATGATGCCATGGCCGCAACTGCAGGGGCCATCAAGAGCGCTCAAGCCAGCGGCAAAAAGATTGCTTGGCTCGGGCGTGAACGAACAGGCGCGACCGCGGCCGTAACCAACTTGGTGATGTCCGCGATGGGCGCCAGTGTGGTTCGCTGGGAACCCCTCGGTAAAGAGGCCCTTCGAAAAGCATCTAAGGCTGTATTTGGGATCGATGGCGTCCCCACCTACACCCTAGACCAGGCGGAAACCATCGTCTCTTTTGGTGCAGACTTCCTCAGTACATGGGGTGGTCCTGACCTTCAGAAAGGATACGGCGACAGCCGCGATCCGGACCACTGTGGCTTCATGTCGCAGTTCTGGACGATTGAACCTCGGCTCTCAAACACCGGTGTCAATGCAGACGTTCACCTGTCAGCGGCTCCAGGAACGGAAGCTGGCGTAGCCCTGGCCTTGGCCAAATTGGTCGCGGCAAAGAAAGGGTACACCGGTCCGGCACTGGCTCTTCTTGGCGGTGTCGATGTCGAGGCTTTGGTGGCTGCGGCTGGAATCCGGATGGAGCGCATCACGGAGCTGGTCGATCGGCTCTCCGAAAAGCTCAGTATTGTAATGCCGAATGGCACGAGTACAGTGAATGGCGATGCCGTCGCGACCGCCAGCCTGATCCTCAACGAGGTCGCAGGAAACATTGGTGAAACCGTCACATTTGGTCAAGATGCAAATCTTGACGGAATCGGTTTTTATTCGGACGTGGAATCGCTCTTGGGCGATGCAGAAAACATTGGTGTCCTCTTCTTGGACGAACTGGATGTGGTCTACACCACCCCTGGCTCTGCAGCCAAAGAGGCACTGGCCAAGGTCGGACAACTGGTCGCATTCCAAAATGAGCCCAGTGAATCTCTCAACGATGCTGCGATAGTTCTCCCACCCGGTACCACACTAGAGAACTGGGGCGACAACGAATCCATCCAAGGTCGCCACACCTTGCAACAGCCTGCGATGAAGAGCATCAAGGACACCCGGGGTACGGGCGACGTCTTGCTTGGATTGGCTTCTACTCTCGGTCTATCCGGCGGTGATGAAGAGTCTGCAGGATTGCCCGACACCTTTCTTGCATTCCTTCAAGGGTGGTGGAAAGAAAATGTGTTCGTGAAGACCGGTAAATCTGATTGGAACGGTTTTTGGCGGGCCACCGTGCAAAACGGTGGGCACTTCTTTTCTACACTGGGTAAGGGTGCAACCTTCCAGCTCAGAACCGCCCCGGCTGCCGGATCGGCGAATAATGGCGTGACCCTCTCGCTATTCCCCCATCACATCACCTACGATGGACGACACGCAAACCGTCCCTGGGCGCATGAGATTCCCGAGCCCGTCAGTGGCTTCGTTTGGGGTACATGGGCTGAGCTCAGCATGGCGACAGTCGAAAAGTTGAATCTCGCTGAAGATGACATGGTCAAACTAACCACGGAAACGGGTTCGATTGATGTGGGCTTCTTTGCTTCGCCCGGCATCCGCGACGACATGGTCTCAGTGGTCATGGGCAACGGCCACGAAGGTGCGGGCCGGTACGCTGATCTGACGGGTGCGAACCCAGTCAATCTTCTAAGTTCAATGAACTATGCTGGAGATGCCGTCACCGTCACCAAGGCCGGAAAGACCAAGAGTATTTCCACACAACTCGGAAATATCGACCAAGACCACCGCCCGATCAACTATGTCGTCAAGGCAAAGGATATCGGCAGTGGAAAGGGCCCAGGTGGAATCGTAAATCTCCACCATCCACCGATCGATGAACGGCTGACTCAGGCGGGCTTGCTCGACATGTACCCGGAGCCTGAACACCCAACGTACCGCTTTGCGATGTCGATCGACTTGAACAAGTGTACGGGTTGCGGTGCATGCCAAGCGGCCTGCTACGCCGAGAACAATGTCGGTGTTGTTGGTCCTGAGCAAGCACGACGTGGCCGTCATATGGGCTGGATTCGCCTCTCCCGCTACTGGGAAGGGTCTGGTGAAGAACCCGATGTTCGCTGGCAGCCCACGATGTGTCAACAATGCTCTCACGCACCGTGTGAGGGTGTTTGCCCGGTTTTGGCGACGTACCACAACTTGGATGGCCTCAATGCCATGATCTACAACCGGTGTGTAGGGACACGGTATTGCGCAAACAACTGCCCATACTCCGCACGACGGTTCAACTACCACACGTACGATTGGCCAGAGCCATTCCACATGATGCTCAACCCCGATGTTTCGACACGGACCATGGGTGTCATGGAGAAATGTACATTCTGTGTGCAACGGATTCGGACCACGAAGAGTGACTACCGAGACGATGGACAAGTGGTTCCAGATTCAGCCCTGACCAGACTGACAGCATGTGCTTCCGCATGTGGGTCCGACTGCATCACATTTGGAAACGCAAAAGACCCCGACTCTATGGTTTCTAAAGAGTTCGAAAGCGAGCGGGCTTACGCCATGCTCTCGGAGCTCAATACCAAACCGGGCGTTCGGTACCTCGCACGCATCTCTCACTCCAAGATCGAAAGCGGTCATGGTGGAGGACACTGAGCCATGAGCAATCAAGAGAACAACGCGGAAGCCCAGGTCGACACCACCCTGACATATGGTCAGGTCACCAAGGACGTTCTGGAGCCACTGTTTTCGTTTAATAAGACGTACATGGCGAGTCTTGGCCTGGTGTTTTTGGGCCTCGCCTACGGCGGCTGGTGCATCATTCAACAGCTGGTCTGGGGTCTGGGTGTGGCTGGATACAGCCAACCGGTATTCTGGGGTCTGTACATCACCACATTCGTATTCTGGATTGGTATTGGACACGCAGGAACACTGATTTCTGCCGTCCTCTTCCTCTTCCGTTCGAAATGGCGAACCGGCGTGTACCGAGCAGCAGAGGCGATGACCATCTTCGCCGTTATGACAGCGGCCCTCTTCCCGGCCCTTCACGTTGGGCGGATGTGGAATGCCTACTGGCTCTTCCCGTATCCAAACCAACGACAACTGTGGCAGAACTTCAAAAGTCCATTGATGTGGGACGTGTTCGCGGTGTCGACCTACTTCACCGTCTCGACCATCTTCTTCTACATCGGATTGATTCCAGACTTCGCCGCCTTGCGTGACCGGACCAAGGGCGTGATTTCCAAGATGTATGGCTCTCTCTCCATCGGATGGAGAGGAACCGACCGTCAATGGCGCCACTACATGGCGGCGTACGGATTCTTTGCTGCATTCGCAACACCCCTGGTTCTGTCGGTTCACTCCGTCGTTTCTTGGGACTTCGCGATGGCACAAACTGCGGGTTGGCACTCTACGTTGTTCCCACCCTACTTTGTTGCCGGCGCCATCTTCTCCGGCTGCGCCATGGTCATCACCTTGATGCTGCCACTGAGCCTCATCTTCAAGTGGGACAAGTACATCAATGTGTGGCACTTCGAGCACCTCGCCAAGATGTGTTTGCTGACCGGTGGAATCCTGACCTACGCCTACCTGATGGAGCACTTCATCGCCTGGTACTCGGACAACCCCTACGAGTGGGGCATCTTCGTCTACCGTGCGACCGGTGATTACTGGTGGGTGTTCTGGATCATGGTGAGTTGCAACTGCATCATCCCGCTGATCTGGTGGTTCAAGAAGGCCCGTACAAATCTTTGGTGTCTGTGGATTGTCTCCATCTTCATCAACATTGGTATGTGGTTCGAGCGATTCAACATCATTGCAAGTTCGCTCGCACACCAGTTCGATCCGGCAGCCTGGACCTACTATCTGCCGAACTATATTGAAATCGGCGTGCTGATATTCAGCTTCGCATGGTTCTTCCTTTGGTTCTTGTTGTTCGTAAAGGTCATGCCAAGTGTGGCCATCGCAGAGATCAAGGAACTCCTTCCGCCGCCCATGAAGAACAAGCCGGAGGCTGCCAAATGAGCAACGTAAAGGCAATCTTTAGTCACCTCGACTGCCTCGTCGATGCCATTGATGGCATCAAGAAGTCAGGACACAGCGATTTCGCCGTGACAGCCCCGCTGCCACGACACGAAATCGAAGAGCTCATCTACGAAGGTGAACCCAGCCCCGTGCGGTGGTTCACACTGACGGGTGCTGTATTTGGCGGAACAATGGGCTTCGCCCTCTGCTCGCTTACCCACCTGAACTGGCCGATGATTATTCCAGCTGGAAAGCCACTGGTCAGTATACCCGCCTTCATCGTGATCACATTCGAAGCGACGGTTCTCTTTGGGTGCTTGTTCACCCTCATTGGACTCCTTTATCACTGTCGACTGCCCGCCAAGGACATGGACCCAGAGTTCGAAGACCCGCGTCTGAGCGATGATGTGTTCGGAATGGTCGTCCGGAACCTGGACGATACCGCAGCGAACACCATGAAAAGTCGACTGGATGAATACGGTGCCGTGGAAACCACCATCACTGGAGGCGACAATGCGTAAGTTTATTGCTGCTGCCCTCGTATTCGGTTCTTTCAGCACGCTCGCATGGGCCTTCCCATGGGACACCGATATGGCCGACGCCGTCTTTAAACGGGCATATGCCTGGGAAATGGCAACACTCCCTGAAGACACAATATCTGTGAATCATGCGCGCCTACAGGGCGACCGGTACGCGCCAGAAACAGCAGCGATGGTGATACCAGAACACGTAGACCTCGATGAGGGCAAGATGCTCTTCGACGTGTACTGCACGGCCTGTCACGGAGTTGACGGTAAAGGCAAAGCGCCCGTCACCGACAACGCATCTGGCAGGCGATATCCGATTCCACCACCGGTTCTATCCGGCACTGGAAACGTCACTAAGGCAAGAAACGACGGCTACTTGTTCTTCACCGTACGAGATGGAAGCGCCATTATGCCCGGCTACGGCTACGGTATGATGGATGACGACGTCTGGAGTCTTGTGGCCTACATGAGAACACTGGACGGTGCAGCATACGTTGCACCTGTGGAGGTGGCAGAATGAGCCACGGACATGACTACACACCCGTGATGGAAGCCACGAATCAGAAGGTCCCCATGCCAATGATTCTCTGGTGCTCAGCAGCACTCTTTGCTGGGGTTTTCGGTGCACACTGGACGTTTTCTCAGTGGTCCGAACGAGCAATGGCCAACTTCCTACAAAACACCGTGTTCTGGTTGGGCGTCGCTCAGGGTGGCTTCATGCTGTCCGTCGCAATGACGCTCACCAAAGCCAGATGGGGACGTTCTCTCAAACGGATTTCAGAAGCTTTCGGCCTGTTTGTGCCGGTCGTATACGTTGGACTGATCACATTCCTGCTCGTGGGCGGAGACCAGGTCTTCCCCTGGATGCATGAGGAATTGCCTTCTCACAAAGCAATCTACCTCACTGAAGCATTCTTCTTCTGGCGCCAAGTCGTTGGTCTTGGAATCCTTATGGTCTTGAATCTCATGTACCTGCGGGCCAGTTGGCGTCCCGACCTCGGTATGATGAAAGAGCGTTTGGGTGACCAAGCACCCGAATGGTGGGACAAGTTTATTAAAGATTGGAAAGGTCTCGAAGTTGAGATCGAAGCATCCGAAAACGCACAACGGAAATGGGGAGCAACGCTTGCCATCGCCTACTCACTGATTTTCAGTATGGTTTCCGTTGACTTGTCGATGAGCTTGGCACCACATTGGTTTGCCAATATGTTCCCAGCTTGGTTCTTCATGAGTTCCATGTGGAGTGGCTTGGTCGCAATCGGTATCTATTCTTTGCTTGCAGGGAAGTGGCTACAGATCGACCATCTCACGACCCCAGCGGTCTACCATGACCTCGGAAAGCTCATCTTTGCGTTCTGTATGTTCTGGGCCTACACCACATACGCCCAGTACTTGGCCATCTGGTACGGCAACATGACCGAGGAAACCGGTTTCATCTTGCTACGGACCGAGCTTGATCCTTGGGCTGACCTTTCAAAAGTGGTCGTGTTGTGCTGCTTCCTCGCTCCGTGGACCATGTTGTTGTCTCGTGGAATGAAAAAGATACGCAGCAGCTTCTTGGCCGTCTCATTCCTGATCTTGATCGGAATCTGGTTGGAACGATTCTTGGTCATGATCCCCAGTGTTTGGAAAGGCAATGACCTTCCGATCGGTCTCGGCGAAGTATTGATGCCGTTCGGCTTCGGTGGTGCCATGGTGCTGATCGTGAGCTGGGCCCTTGCGCGGATTCCCAGTGCACCCATCACGGATAAGATGTCTGAAGCCAATGACCTTGAGGTGCATGTTCACCCAAGTCACGGTCACGCTGCCAAATAGCACAGACTTAATTGGATGAAACGCCGGCCTTCGCGCCGGCGTTTTTCTTGGATCATGGAACCGAGTTACGAAATCAGATGGAGGCTGTCATGTCCGAGACCCATATCGAAGTGTGCTCCCCTGCTACGGGCGAGCCAATCGGACGCGTCGCTGTATCCGGTCCTGATGAGGTCGCAGCCGCCGTAGCCCGTGCACGAGCAGCCCAGGTTGAGTGGGGAGCCCGCTCCATCAAAGAACGATGTCAGGTCATTCGGAAAGTGAAAGATGTGGTCATTGAGCGGTCTGATGAAATCTGTGACTTGTTGTCGAAAGAGCAGGGAAAGCCAAAAATCGAAGGCATGATTCATGACGTGGCCAACTTGGTGGACCTCATCCACTATTTCACCAAAGAAGCCGACCGGATTCTGGCTCCTGAGCCCATCCCTTTGCACCTATTTAAGCACCGAGCCAGCTATCTTCACTGGGTGCCTCGCGGAGTTGTGGGGGTCATCGGACCGTGGAATTTCCCATTCAACATCTGTAATGGACCGGCGGCTACCGCCCTTATTTCGGGAAATGCTGTGGTCGTCAAACCCAGTGAATTCACACCACTCATCCAAGACCTCTCACGCGAAATCTTTATCGCCGGAGGGGTACCTGAAGACCTTTACCAAGTGGTTCATGGCTATGGCGAAACCGGTGCAGCCCTGATCGATCATGTCGATATGATCGAATTCACGGGAAGTGTGGCCACGGGGCGCAAAGTCGCCGCACAGTGTGGCCAACGGTTGATTCCATGCGTCACTGAACTGGGAGGAAAAGCCCCCGCCTTGATACTTCACGATGCCAACCTTGAGCGTGCTGCCAATGCGCTTACGTGGGGCGGGTTCGCCAATTGTGGGCAGGTGTGCGCCAGCGTCGAGCGTGTCTTGGTGCATCGGTCTGCACTGGCGGGGCTCCTTGACCGACTCATTCCAAAGGTGTCCAACCTTAAACCCGGTAACACTCAAGAAGATGATGGCGTCCAAATCGGACCCCTGAATAATCGACGTCAAAGGGACATCGTCGAGTCTCGAGTGAATGATGCGGTCAGCAAGGGTGCGAAGGTTCTTCTCGGTGGCCATTGTATTGAAGGGCCCGGGCATTTTTTCGAGCCTACAATTCTCATTGACGTCACCACCGAAATGGACGTGATTAATCAAGAGACTTTTGGGCCCATATTGCCCATCATGGTCTTTGATGACGAAGAGTCCATGATCGATGAGGCCAACCGTTCCCATCTGGGCCTTCTGGCCTATGTCTTCTCAAAAGACACCCAGCGAGCCCGCACAATCGCGGATCAGATCGAGGCTGGGACCGTCATGGTCAACGATGTTCTCGCTACTCACGGTATGCCAGAGACCCCATGGGGTGGGGTCAAGGCAAGCGGCGTTGGCCACACCCATGGAGACGACTCACTTCGTCACATGTGTCAGCAACGCCATGTGAACTATGACAGGCTTCCCACGTTGAGTCGAGAGCCGTATTGGTACCCATACGGCACCAGTCTATATGGCCTACTACGGAGAATCATGAAGCTGGCCTTCTTCGATGGTGTCTTGAAGCGACTGCAAGCCCTGCGTCGATAGTTAAATCGTGGTGGCTCGGCGAAGCCCATCTCGAAAACTTGGTTCGCTCGGCAACAGCTCGGCGGCCTTCGCAAACGCACCACAAGCCTCTCGGCGATCACGCCGCATAATGGCCATCTCCCCTTGCTTGCCCAACATCTCAGCCGAGTTGATGATGGCGTCTTTCTCGATGACTTCCCCACGATACTTCCTGCGGGTGGAGTCATTCTCGAGAACCGCGTGGGCCTCATCCAAACGGGCGTTGATGAGTTCAATCGCCTCAACCTGTAGCGGCTCGAGGTTCGAGAATCGGTCCGCCTGAAACTCGGCCTTTAATCTATTGTATGCATCTTTTATATCCGACTTCATGCACACCCAGTGTACCTCTATGACATCAAAGTGAGTTCCACGAAGCTGCATCTTCTTCCGTTGAATTCGGTCATTCACTCTCGCCTTGGTGCGGCTCTCATCTTCTTGGTCGTTCATCAACAACAACCCCAATTCATCCAGTGCCCACACAAATGCAGACGTCTGTCCTCGCCCAAGGGGCGACACACTGAACACCTCGCGCAAGCGCCAGGAACTCGACACCACCACCTCTATGAACCCTTTCTCCTTCTTGGTCAGCTGTAGCTCATCCATGACGTGGGTTGCTGCGGGTTCAATGGAAAGGTATCGATCCATATTGGCCTGAATTTTCTCTTCAAGCTGTGTCGTATTCATCTCTCGGGCATGAGAGTACAGTGCCCGGAACATGATTGAAGGAACCTTGATTGGTGTGGGCATGAACTGCTCAGGCAAACGACTCAGTACAAAGAAAGACCATTCTCCAGACCGGTCAGACATGACCTGCTGAAGAACGAACTCGGCCTGCTTCGACAACACGCGAATCAACTGGGTGAAGTCAATCACGCCCATCTCGACGAGAGCCTCTCCCTGTCGACTGCCTTGGCGTTTCATGATTTCAAGACTTTCGGCGACCTGCTCCTTTGTGATTTGCTCTGCCTTGTACAACAAGACCCCGAGCACTTCATCTTCATTCATGGGTTCGGTACGCCAACCCACCGGACCACCATTCAGCCAATACCCATAGCGACAACCCCCATCCGGGTAATCAATCTTCAACAGGCCCGTACTTCGCTCAATCGCAAAACTCACCATCGCATCACGCAATGACCGATCCGACATCTGACCGGACAGCGTGGACTGGATTGAAGACACATCTGGAATGGGTATCCCTCGTCCACGACGATGATTTCCGCCCCCTTCGCTCTCCTCCGCCTGCTTCGCTCGGGTCTCCGCCTTCGCCAACCGACGAATGACGTCATTGTACTCCGTCCGCCCAATCAACTGCTGTGAATCGACGAGGAAGTCTCGCACATCACCAATGAATCCAAACAGCGAATCAAAGCTCGCCTTTACGTCTACGGGGATCTCGGGAAGGTGCAATCCGAGGCTGCCGTCCGGCCCCCGATGGACCACCTGCACAGGGATAGGCCCTTGTCGGCCAATCATTGGAACAATGACGTCCAGCTTGAACTCATTTGCAACTTCACCGTCAATCGCACCTGCGGGGAGAAACAGCGAAGACTTCGAGATCGACTCCTCGTATGCCTTCAAAAACACCGCAAGCGTGGTGTACTCGTATGTGGCATGACGTGCAGCCAAGGCGTCCTCCAATCCAGGCTATCGTACCGGACGCGCAACCCATTCGGCCACCGGCACCTTTCCCGTCCCATCCGGTGGGTCGATCACGTACTGAGGCAGTGCAATTCCACTCAATCGTTTGCGGAGCGCATCGTGTATCGCAAGCCCCTCCTCCAGCGATACACGAAACCGCCCACCCCCAGGTACCGCATCTGGGTGATGGAGATAGTACGGGCGCACGCGAAGTTCGAGCAGACGCCGACTCAGAGAAATCAAGACTTCCGGATCGTCATTCACGCCGCGAAGCAGAACAGACTGATTGAGGACGGGCACCCCACCATCCACCAACCGGGCCAACCCTTGGCACACTTCATCGGAGAGTTCATCGGGGTGATTGATATGAACCACCATCCACACGGGCTGTCTTTGCTGCAGCATCGCCACCAGCGCATCATCAACCCGATCCGGAAAGGTGATGGGTGCACGACTATGAATACGAATCAAACGGACATCTGAATGAAGGGCATCGATAATCTCCGCCAGCTTCTCGGTGCGAAGAATCAGGGGATCGCCACCCGATAAGATCACCTCATGAACACCCGATTGTCGGAGGTAGGACACGGCGGTCTCCATCTCTTCAGTAGACGGATCAGAAGGACCATCTAAATCCCGACGAAAACAGTACCGACAATGCACGTGGCACCGTCGTGTGACCAGTAAAAGGGCCCGGTCAGCATGTTTCTGTACGACCCACGGTACAGGCATACGCTGCTCTTCACCCACAGGATCTGCGATATCACTTACATCGGAGGTCAATTCACTCGGATGAGGAAACACTTGTAGCCCAAGGGGATCGTCTGCCGAGATGACTCGGTCGGCCCAACTCCGTGTCACACGAACGGGAAAAACCGAAGAAAGCGCACGCCATGCATCAACAACCACCCCAGGAAAGCGTTGTTTCGCTTCCCCAGGAGACACACATTGACTTCGCTCGTTATAGGAGTTGTTCACAATACACCCCGTATCGCACGGTAGCAGAGGACAGGCACATGGGACGCGTCTATCAAACTTCAGATTTCCGAAATGGACTCAAAGTTGAACTCGATAATGGCCCCTACACAATGGTCTATTTCCAGTTCGTTAAGCCTGGCAAGGGAACTGCGTTCACACGAACCAAACTCAAGCACATGCTGAGCGGAAACGTCATCGAGAGAACCTACCGCACAGGTGAATCTTTGCCGGAAGCCGATGTCGAAGAAGAAACCATGCAGTACCTGTACAACGATGGTGAAGACTACCACTTCATGAACGAAGAAACGTATGACCAGGTTGCGATCCCGGGTAAATCCATTGCAGACGAAGCACCTTTCTTGGTCGAAAACGACAAGGTAGATGTCCTGTACTACAAGGGCAATCCCGTGAACGTCACCTTGCCAAACTTCATCGAGTCAGAGGTGGTGTACTGCGAGCCAGGTGTACGCGGAAATACCGCTCAGGGTGCGACAAAGTCCGCAACCTTGGCCTGCGGTGCCACTGTAAACGTGCCCCTGTTTATCGACCAAGGTGAGGTTTTGAAGATCGATACCCGCACAAAAGAATACGTGAGCCGGGTCCAGAAGTGAATCCGGTGCGGCTGCGCCAACGTGCAGCCATCACACGTGCACTTCGGGACTGGTTTGATCAACACGGCTATCTTGAGGTTCACACGCCGACGATTGTGGCGTGTCCCGCACTTGAGGAACACCTCGAACCCGTCGCCGTAGGGCAACAGTTTCTACATACCAGTCCCGAGTTCGCCATGAAGCGCGTATTGGCGGCTGGGCTCTGTAGGATCTATCAAATTGTGCCGTGTTTTCGAGAAGAAGAACTGGGCCCGCACCATGCCCGAGAATTTACAATGCTCGAGTGGTATCGAGCGGGTGCAGGTACAGCAGACTTGATGAACGAAGTCGAATCTCTCATCGGTGCCGCAGCCAAAGCCATTGAACACCCCCCACCTTTTCTGACCAAGCGAACCGTGGCGGAACTCAGAGAAGAAGCCGGACTGGCAGAAACCACCGATGAGGTGGAGTGGTTTCGCGGTTGGGTGAATTCGGTAGAACCCCGATTGGTGGAACCCACCATCGTCTACAACTACCCCGCATGGCAGGCCGCCATGGCTCGGGAACGGAACGGAGTCGCAGACCGGTTCGAGGTGTACCTTGGCGGAATTGAGATCGCGAACTGCTTCGCCGAGGAAGGGTCAGCCGACACCCTCCGTCATCGCTTTGAGACCTCAAGCGAGCGCAGAAAAGCGATGAACAAAACCCCACACTCAATCGACGAAGCGTTGTTGTCGGCCACACCCACCATGCCGCGCGCCGCGGGCATTGCCCTGGGGCTCGAACGACTAATTATGGCCCTCACAGGAGAAGCCAATATCGCAGAAGTACAGGTTCGATAGCGAAGACACGCTGCGAATTCCACCCGCACTCCTGCCATCCCCCCCCTCACCTGCGTTAGTCCACCCATCCGGAGGGAGTATGGACCTGACATCCAAAGTTGCCATTGTGACAGGCGCAAGCCGCGGAATCGGAAAGGCGATCGCACTCGAGCTCGGTCAAGCGGGGGCCACCGTCATCGTAAACTACAACCGCAATGCCGAGGCTGCTGAAGCCGTGGCCTCCAGCATCAACGGCATCGCAATCCAAGCGGACGTCTCAACCGAAGCCGGCTGCCAAGCCCTCATTGCTGCAGCCAACGAACAGGGTTCATTGGATATCTTGGTCAACAATGCAGGCATCACACGAGATGGATTGATGGTTCGAATGTCCGATGATGATTGGAATGATGTCCTCAATACCAATCTCCAGAGTGCATTTCGACTCTGTCGAGCGGCCACGGAAATCATGATGCGAGCGCGCTCGGGAAGCATCATTAATATTACGAGTGTTTCCGGAATCCGGGGCAATGCGGGCCAAGCCAACTATGCCGCGAGTAAAGCGGCCGTTGCCGCAATGAGCATCTCATTGGCCAAGGAGATGGGACGTCGTGGCATACGGGTCAACTGTGTCGCTCCTGGATTTGTCGCGACAGATATGGTCGATGCCATGAACCCCAAAATCGTTGAAGGTGCGAAAGCCATGATCCCCATGCGCCGTCTCGCAGAGCCCATCGAGATCGCCAAAGTCGTCCGCTTCTTGGCTTCGGACGATGCGTCCTATGTGACCGGACAACAGTGGTCTGTCGATGGTGGACTGGGTGGCTGATTCAGCCGAGTAAGGCCAATCTGTCTTGAACGGCAGCCTTGGCTTCATCGTCCAAAATGTATTCAATGCCCATCCCAGGATCCTGTCCAGACTCCAACACGTCCAGATCACGGCTCGACCAGGTCACAATGCCTGGAATCGAAATGGGGTTGTCCGCGATGGCCGGAACACGGACTTCAACCAACACTTCGCGACCCACAGCCAGTGGCTTGGATGTCTTAATAAAGCACCCTCCCCGCTGGAGGTTTTCACCGTATTCTCGAACCACAGAAGCTGGATTCTTGTAGGACAACTTCAACCGTGCAGGCTTTCTCCTGGGTGGCGGAGGTGTCGACTCTACGGGTGGTGGTGCTGGCTCCTCTGGAGCGATCGGCTGCGCACTATTATCGTCGGTATCCGATGGTGGCTGTTCATCGAGGGGGTGCGACAATCGAGCCATCAACTCTTCACGTTGACGCTCCATACGGTCCTCTTCCGACTCTGAACTGCCTGTATCTTCCGCCGGTTCGGCCGGTTCCGCGGCATCCGCCGGAACGGAATCAACCGGAACGACCGGCTCATCCACCGAGGCTTCCGCACTAACCGTCGCAGTGTCTACACTCGCCGGTCTCGGCGCCTCTGGCGTAAGGATGTCATCGTCTCCAAGCTCTTCGAGGTCTTCGAGGTCTTCGAGGGCTTCGAGGTCTTCGAGGTCTTCGAGGTCTTCAAGACCATCTAGGTCCTCACTCCCGATTTCCTGCAGCGCATCTACGCCGATTTCTTCCAGAGAGTCATCGCTCAAGTCTGGGAGTTGAATGGGGACGGGCTCATCCATATCCGGCTCGAGTGCTTCGAGTGCACTGGGATCGATGTCGGGCATTTGAATGGCTTCTGGCTCGGTCGACACGTCCTCGGGGATCGCTTCAACAGGCGTAGGGGTCGGGCCAGCATCCGCTTGGGCGGCCTCTCGCTCTGCGACCACCTGATCAATAATGGAGCCAGACGTTGCTTCAGGCTCTGGAGACGCTGGTTCTACCTTGGTGGTCGTCCGGGTCTTGGACATTCGGCCAAACAAGGCCCCCAAAAGTCCTCCACCTTCACTCGAGGATTTCGTCTTCTTCTTTTTCTTTTTGGAAACCTTGTTCTTTTTGCCCTTGGCCTCCGCTGGGGGCTGATCCGTATCCCCGCTCGGGGCCGCGTCTGGAGAATCAGCACCGGGCGCTCTCCGAACATCGGGACTGACCGCACCCTTGGAGACTGCCACCTCGCTAAAGTTCCGCACGGTAATCTCAGTCTGCTTACCCGTCGCTGGCTCCATCGCTGTTACGCGCAGCATCCCATTGGAGTCAATCTGAAAGTTGACCTCGACTTTTGTCTCCATCCGCGGGGCAGGAGTCAGGCCACTCATGACGAACTCACCGAGAAACTCGTTGTCGCTCGCCATACGGGATGCACCCTGCCGAACTGTGATCTGGACGGAAGATTGATTGGCTTTCGCTGTTGCAAACACGCGAGAAGCCGATGCAGGAATCGTGCTGTTTCTGACGATGATCGGCTGAAACATCCCGCTGGCAACATCAATACCCAGATCAAATGGGGTGACATCGATGAGAACCGCGGGGGGTATATCTGAGTCTGACTCGAGACTCGCCGCATGGACAGCCGCGCCCATGGCCACCACTTCTTCAGGGTGGACGCTGCGGCTGGGCTCCTTGCCAAATGCATTCGTGATCGCGTCCCGAATGGCCGGCATCCGGGTCTGACCACCGACCAAGATTACTTCGTCGATATCTGAAGTCGACAACTCCGCATCGGTGACGGCCGACAAAGTGACGTCCAATGAACGGTCAACATAGTCTTGCACCAGTTCGATGAGCGTTGAGCGATCAAGCCGTTCATCGATGGATTGGCCATTGTGGACATGAGGAATCCGAATATCGACAGATTCCGTGAATGAAAGCTCGCACTTCGCTTTTTCGGCCGCTTCTTTTAATCGATGTAGATTGGTTCGATCCGTACGGAGATCAACGCCGTGAGTCGCCAAAAAACGATCCGCAAGCCAGTCTACAACTCGATGGTCAAAATCTTCACCACCCAAATAACTATCGCCGAGGGTGGAGAGAATTTCATACACGCCCTTGGCCAACCGAAGAACACTGACATCGAACGTTCCTCCGCCCAGATCGAACACCAATAAAGTGCGGTCAATCTCTTTGCGAAAGCCGTATGCCAATGCCGCTGCAGTGGGCTCATTCAGCAATCGCTCACATCGAAGCCCAGCCTGCTGTGCGGCTTCGAGTGTGGCGGAACGCTGGGCATGATTAAAATACGCGGGGACGGTAATCACGGCCTCATCCACGGAAGCGCCCAAGGCGCGCTCGGCCATGTCTTTGGCGGTACGTAGAATGTGTGCGCTTACTTCTACCGGGGAGAGCGTACCGGACTCAAGCTCGACGAGACACCCACCGTCATCCGCTTCGCCAATGTTGTATCCCACCCGCGCATGCGCATCGTTGACTTCATTGGAAGCAAAATGTCGGCCCAAAATTCGTTTGACTGCAAAGGCAGTCCGGGTCGGATCGGTAATCAGCAAGGACTTGCATTGTTGTCCAACCTTGACCGTTCCGTCTTCCCCCACCCACACCACGGAAGGAACCACTTTGTATCCATGAGCATCCTCGAGGATCCTCGGACGCCCGTCGGTCACCACTGAAACAGCGGTGTTCGTCGTGCCCAAATCGATGCCAATGACATTGCCCATGAAATCGTTCCCAGTTTCCCGCGGATTCTATCAGCTATGACGCCTCATAGTTGAAATTCAGAATGGCATGGGTCTCAGGTAGCCGGCTCTGTTCCATCGTCCACGAAGAGTGGCATTTGACGATGCAAGCGATCTGGATGCGGATCAACGGGGTATTCACTGGTAAAACAAGCCTCACAAAATCGACCCTGCTCTGCCCCCTGTGCACGCCGAAGCGAGTGGAGCGACAGATATGTCAACGAGTCCGCACCCAAGAATTGGCAGATACCATCGACGTCCATTCGGGTGGCGATCAACTCGTCACGGGTCGGAGTGTCTACACCGTAGTAGCAACTCCCAATTGTGGGAGGAGCAGTAATTCGAAGGTGAACTTCTTTTGCACCATTCTCTCGGAGCATTCGGACAACCTTTCGAAGGGTTGTCCCTCGAACCAAAGAGTCGTCTACAACCACCACCCGCTTGCCACCAATCACACTTCGTATTGGGGACAGCTTGAGCTTCACTCCGAAATCTCGAATCTGCTGCGATGGTTCAATGAAGGTTCGACCAACGTAATGCGACCGGATCAATCCCAATCCGTATGGAATCCCGGAAGCCTGGCTGTAGCCCATCGCGCCCGGCACCCCAGAGTCCGGAACCGGAATGACCACATCGGCCTCCACTGGATTCTCCTCTGCCAACAAAGACCCCAATTCGACACGTGCTTCGTACACCGACCGGCCAAACACCGTGGAATCGGGACGAGCAAAATAGATGTGCTCAAAAATACACGCCCGCCGCGGTCGACGAGGGAATGGACACAACGACTGCACGCCATCCTGATCGATGATGACCATCTCTCCTGGCTCAACCTCGCGGACAAACTCGGCGCCGATGAGCCCCAAGGCACACGTCTCACTCGCAACCACCCAGGCCGTCCCACGACGCCCCAGCACAAGGGGCCTAAACCCCCAGGGATCGCGCACTGCGACCATCGTTTGGTCGGTCATCAGCACCAACGAATACGCGCCTTCAACACGCATCAAGGCATCGACAAGACGATTGATAAATGTCTCTTGCACCGAACCAGCCACCAAGTGCAAAATCACCTCAGTGTCCGAGCTCGTCGCAAAAATACTGCCCCGCTCTTCGAGTTCTTCCCGAACAATCGAGGCATTCACCAAGTTGCCATTGTGTGCAATGGCCAACTGCCCTTCTCGGTAGCGCACCACGAAAGGCTGAACATTTCGCAACGAGCCCTCACCGGCCGTCGAATAGCGTACGTGACCGATGGCCATGTCGCCTGTCAGGTTGACCAGCTCCTCTCCGCCGAACACATCGCCCACGAGTCCGCGTCCTCGAAATGCACGAATGATGCGGCCATCGGATGAGGCAATACCTGCGCCTTCCTGCCCTCGGTGTTGGAGGGCATGGAGCCCCAGGTACGCCAGATTCGCAGCCTCACTGTCACCAAAAATTCCAAATACTCCGCACTCATCACGGAAGGCATCGGGGCGAAAATTAGGTTCGGACATCGTTCGACCTACCCTATCCACAATGGGAATCTGCGACACGATGAGTCTGGGATCTCAGACGCATGAAGCATGATGGCTCCCACATGGGGGTTCAGGGGGAAATGGGGGCCTTGTCTACCCCGTTTTACCGTGTTGTGCCGGACAGATTCCACGATTCGCAGTCGACTGAGAGCAGCGAAGGTGCACAGCGTGAGATACCGTTCGAATAATGCACTCTTATCTTCACCCATTATCTCTCGTATTCTGCTCCTTCTTGTTGGCAAGCTGTACAGAAATAGGCGGCCAACCCAGTCTAATCTTGGATGGTGATGATTTCTTTGGACGGCCATGGCCAGACGACATGCGGACCCAGAACGGACATCCCGACATGGACGGCTTTCCACAGCTGGGTGAAATCGAGTTGATCGACACCTACATGGCGTCCATCGAATCTCTGGATGGTTTTGGAACGAATGCACCCATCTATCTGCCGCTGGAGTATCGCCCGAAAACGCTTCCCACCCCGCAGGAAACCGCGACCACCGATGGGCCCCTGTGGCTGATGGACATCGACCCGGAAAGCCCCGAGCGCGGGACAATCATTCCGCTCTCGTCTCGCTATCAAGAGGCTGAAACTCTTTGGCAAAGGGGAAATCTTTTGGCCGTACAGCCAGTCTGGGGGTTCCCCCTTCGTCCGCGAACCACATACGCGCTGGTGCTGTCTACTGATTTTATCGCACCGGCCCAAAACTGGAAAAGTACTGGAAACTGGTCGAACTTCGATGCGGCGCTTCTACAGCTTCGGGTCGAACCAGACCGCATCGCTTTTGCCGTGCAATTCACCACGCAAGATCCTGTGGGAGAAATGGCACGGTTCGAGGAGCGCATCCGTCACGATCTGAGCACCCCGGCCCTAGACCAATCCGTTACCCGTTTTAAAAATAGCGTCGAGATGGCCGCATACGAAGGAACCATGTGGGTCCCCATGTGGCAGCATGGCACCAAACCCTACTTTTCATCGGGCGGTGCATTTCAATACGATGATGACGGTATGCCCATTTTGTATGGTTGGGAAAAGGTGCTGTTTACCGTATCCATCCCCAAAAGCCCGATGCCCGAAAATGGCTGGCCCGTCACCATTTATGGCCATGGAACTGGCGGAAACAACCGTGGCTTTGCCACAGGACTCAGCGCCCTCTCTCCAGCAAAGGTTCTCGCCGAAGCTGGGATTGCTGGGTTTGGTATCAGCCTGCCTCTGCACGGAGACCGCAGCACCAGCCTCGACCCCGCGCTGGTATCCTTCAACTATCTGAACCCGGACAGCGCGCGCGCGGTGTTTCGACAAGGAGCCCTCGACCAACTGTACCTGGCCGAAATCCTGACCTCACGCACCCATACTTTCGATCTTCCCGACGGTTCGTCCACCCAGCTTGATCCGAACCGTGTCGCCTATATGGGCCACTCCCATGGTGGGCTTATCGGCGCCATCGCTGGACCATTTTTTGGTGACCGACTGAAAGCTGTGTTTCTTTCGGGGGCCGGTGGAGGGCTTTCGACAACAGTGGTGACCCGTGATGCTGGTGACTTCGATATTCAAGGGCTTCTCGAATCAGTACTCAGCTTCTCCTCCGACGATGAACTCGTGGAGTCACACCCCGTCATCGCCATGGTTCAAACCCTCGCTGAAGTGACCGATCCGATTAACTATGCGCCCTATTGGAATCAGCGCGATCCATTCTGGGAAACTCAGCCCATATCTGTACTGATGACCGAGGGTCTGAACGACATCCAGACCCCACCCGATACCGCAGAGGCATTGGCGGCCGCTGGTCATCTGCCCCTCTTGGCTCCGGCCACCCACGTATCGATGGCCCATCGTCTTCAGAATGAAGGCACACAGAACACCCCCGCCCAAAACAACCGGCAAAGCTGGAGTGGTGAACGGGTGACTGCGGGGCTGGCGCAATACGAAGAAGACGACCATTTTGCCATCTTCAACAACGAGGATGCGGCGGCACTGTACCAACAGTTTTTGTTGTCTGCGCTGGACGGAACCATTCCCGAGATTCAGGATCTATGACATGAAACTACTTCTTGGCGTTTGTGGTGGTATCGCGGCCTACAAGGCGTGTGAACTTGCGAGTACGGCACTCAAAGCCGGGCACGAAGTGCGCGTAATGATGACATCAAACGGAACGCGATTTGTAGGCGCAACCACATTCGAGGGGCTGACTGGTCACCCCGTACTCACCGATACCTATGCCGATGCCATGGCCCATATTGAATGGGCCAAATGGGCGGATGTTGTGTGCATTGCCCCACTCACCGCTAACACCATGGCCAAACTCGCCTGCGGATTGGCCGACGATGCACTGACGACTGTACTGATGGCCGTACCACGCGGTATTCCCGTCGTATTGGGTCCCGCAATGAACACAGAGATGTGGGAACACCCCGCTACAGTTCGCAACCGCGGGTGGCTTGAAAACATGGACCGCTACACATTCGTGGAGCCACTCAATAAGCGCCTGGCCTGCGGAGATGTTGGACCCGGCGGCTTGGCGGACCCTGACGTTCTTCTGTCGGCCTGCCAGGATGGGACTTCCAAGCCATAGGTAGTTCGTCCAAGCTCAACTGCGACCGCTGCAACGAAACACGTAAAAAACTGTATTTCTAAGACCTCACAGGTGGCCCTTGGGCGGTTACACGATTGAATCTACTCCACACCGGGAGGCCCCCAATTCCATCGTTTTTGCCACTACTTCTCTCACTTTCCATGCAGCCCAGTTGGGCTCAAAGTGGGTTCTGGAGTACGCGCAGCAAGAGCGAAGACGCAACGGTGGAACCCCACGCTCAAACGACTCCATCCATCGTGATGTTTGCTGGAGGACTTCCGATCGATGTGGGCGGAATCCCCGATGGGCTGGCCAACATCACAGCCCAAGGCTGCAATGCCTGCCACTTTCAAGCGCATGATGATTGGACCCACTCAGCCCATGCTCATGCTGGCCAGAGCACGACTTTTCGGGCCGCCCTTGAGCGCACCGCCAACAGCACCGCCTGTAGTCAATGCCACCTTCCCCTCACCGTCCAACACGCTCAGTTGGCCGCGGGGTACATCGATGGGGATCTCAGTCGACCCAAGCTGCTCCCCAATGACGCCTGGGATGCGACACTTATGGCCGAAGGGGTCGGCTGTGCCGCATGCCATGTTCGAGATGGTACCGTCGTCGGTACCCGGCCGATCTCAGGGGCACCCCATCCTGTAGCTGTCTCGACTGAACTGGGAACGAGCACGTTCTGTGCGACCTGCCATCAGCTGAGCTTTCCAGAATCAGACCGTCCATTCTATGACACCTATGGTGAATGGAAAGCAACCCCTTATGCGGCCGCGGGCATGCAATGTCAGGACTGCCACATGTCGCCCGTCGCCGGGATTGCGAGCGCCACACGGTTTGCCGCCACGCCGAGCCACGGGTTCAGCGCAGATATCTCTCGGGCCCTGACCGTACTGGTCGACATGGATTCACCGGTCGTCCAGCGGGGCAGTGCATTTGAAGCCCGGGTGCGGATTCAAAACACAGGCGCTGGACACCATGTTCCGACAGGGTCTCCTTACAAAATCTATCTGATCACAGTCCGTATAGTGGACCAACAAGGTGTAGAACTCGCACCAGCTCATACCGAACGACTGGGTCGAACGGTCACCAGCGAACCACCCTACACAACCACTGCGGACAACCGCATTCCCGCTGGCGGGGAGCACGACTTTTCCGCTCAATTCAATGTTGCACACAATAAAAAGGCGGGCCGGGCCTCTCTGGTCATAAGCGTTGGGACCGATTCGGATGCCCCAACTCTTCAGTCCATACCTCTGGAGCTACTCTAATATGATTCGCTTTCATGCCCTCACCCATCCTGGTAGCCGCGCCAACAATGAGGATGCCATGTTTGCCGATGGGAACAACGGTGTATTCGTGGTCGCAGATGGGGTGGGTGGACGAGCCGCTGGAGAGGTGGCTTCGGCCATCTCCGTCGACACCGTTGAACAAGCAGCACCAGCGGTCCGAACACTGCTGAGCGCCTACCAAACCCAGCCCGACTGGCAGCGACGGAATGCGGTGCTGGAACTATTGGACAAGACCTGCCAAGACTGCAGTAAAAATGTCTATGACGAAGCGGAGCGTCTTGTTCGCCGAGGCATGACCACAACCATCGTGGTGATGGCTGTGGCTGGCGGTACAGCCTTTTTGGCCCACGTTGGGGACTCGCGGGCGTACTTGGTTCGAGACGGTCTCATCCAGCAACTCACCGAAGATCACTCCATGGTCAATGAGTTGGTTCGCTCTGGACAGATGTCCTACGATGAAGCCAAGAAGAGCCAATACAGAAATGTCATCACCCGAGCCATTGGCCTCTACCCAAGTGTTCAGGCCGATGTCATGTCCATCGATATTCTTCCGGGTGACAGAATCGTGCTGTGCTCGGATGGACTGTCCGATCCCGTTGCCACATCAAAAATCGAATCCATTGCATGCAGGGATGATGTCGAAGTCGCTACACAGCGACTATTGGATGCCGCCATTGATGCGGGCGCACCCGACAATGTAACGGTCGCCCTCATCGAACCCGAAGCCACCCCCCAGGCTGAAGCCGCGAGGGCACGGGCACAGGTCATGGAAAACCTCTTCTTGTTTCGAGATCTGCCTTTCAACGCACGTCTGCGTGTGGCCCGTATTTGTGAAGCCCGGTCCATCGGTCCGGCCGAAGTCATCGCCGAAGAAGGCGCACCAGGAAACTCCATGTACGTCATGGTCCAAGGCGAAGTCGATGTGACCCGCGGGAGGCAACGCCTCACCAAGCTTGGTGCCGGTCAGCACTTTGGTGAAATTTCGTTGCTCGATGAGCAACCTCGTTCAGCGACGGTAACCAGCACGGGTCCTGGCAGCGTCATCATCATCCGGCGCGCAGCACTCATGGAACTCTGCCAACGAGAGCCTGGCCTGGGCAACAAAGTGTTGATGGCATTGGCCACAAGCCTTGCGGGCCGCTTGCGAACATCAAACGATGCACGAACCTAAAAAACCCATCCACCAAGGGAAGCCACCACGGGGCGCCCCAGTACGGTGAGATGAGGAAACACGGGATCTGAGCCCGGCGGATGTTAAGCCAGTCCCATGATTCGATGGACTGCCGCTGGCGCTGTTGCCAACCCCACTACCGTACAGATTCGTGTCCAGCGAAGCTACCCGGGGCGAATTCGGGCCGGGGCACCCGTACCTACACGAAGTATGTCGCCCGACGAACTGATCGACAACATCCACTTCTTCACGACCGGAATGAATGGACCACGCTCCACTCCGTGCACGGGGTTGGTGCTCTCTGGGGTGGCCGTCGCAAGAAGAACCGACACCATCGAGGCCATTCAAACAGCCCGCAAGCAAGGCATCGAGCACGTGGTACTGCACCTCGGTGGCGAGGATCTATCCACACTCCAGATCACCCAATTTGAGGACATCGTCGACACGATTGTGGTTCCTGTACAGCCAGAATCCGTATCCCTTGCAGATGTACTGCGGGTGATACGAGACGCACACAAAGCCCGACTGAATGTGGCCACAAACACGGTTCTGACTGCCAATGCCTTGTCCGGTTTGACCCGAACAGCCCGTTCTATCGGACGCGCCAAACCACAGTCCATCACCTACACATATCCATTTCCCATCAACGGCAATGAAGCCACCAATGCACCGCCACCGCCGAGGGTCATGTCCGCATTGAGACCCGCCCTCTCTGAGCTGGATCGGGAAGGGATTCATGCCCGCATCAAGGGGTTGCCTGCATGCCACCTCGGCGGTGATGCGCATCGTCTCGGAAGAACCAGCAATCGGTACTATGTGGATGCCGACCATCAATGCGCTGAGGCCATGATGTTTTTCCCCGATGTGGTCCGTTTCTTCAAAGGGGACGCCTGTCGATTCTGTGCCCTTGATGGCGAATGCGATGGCTTCTTTGCTACCTATCTACGGCGGCCCGGGTTCCCCTCATTACAGCCATTTGAATCGTCATAGCGTATTGATTCGCTGAAGAAGCGCTTCTGCGGAACGGCTCAAATCGGTGTCTCGCTCGATGACCTGTTTCAGTAGAAGCTGAGCAAGTTCTACCTCTCCGACCAACAGCGCAGCATTGGCCCGGATCCAGGTCGCCTGCCCATTAAAATCGAGCGCCACCAAGGGGTCCACGGCCAGGGCTGCTGCCTTGCCGTTTCCGGCACACACAAAGGCGGCCCCCTCCAACACACGCAATTCGTCGGCATCTACAGCGGATTTACGAAGACCACGCAACCGCGCCGATGCCGTCCAGCAATCACCATCGGCCAGGTCACTTAAAACATCATCCACACCCCGTGGTGGATGGGTCCACAACGGTCTTTTGGGTGGGGTTCTGTCTACAAGTTCAGCAGACTCCAGAACGGTTGGCCCCAATTGGACCTCCAACGAGCCCCAGAACCATGAACCCACAAGAACAAGCACGCCAGCAATGGGCCACGCTTCCCACAGACCCGGCCAGGCGCTCCTTGGCCCCCGCCCACTTCCCGGGCGTTTTCGAGACTTGGCGTCTTTGGGTTGACCATCATCCATCTGTTCTGTCCCGTCTATCAGCGCAGTGGGTCAAACCGTACCCCCAAGCCCCGTGCGACCTCGTCATGGGGCTCAACTGCTGGGAAATCATTGACACGTCCACGGTACACCACATTTGTTTCCGTCCTTGCCATCTGAATACAGGAAGAATGAGGGACATACCCTCTAAAATGGCAGTAGACACCCTTCTGCTCGGTACTTCTAATCACCCATGACAGGGTAAACACGTTCCCGATGGGCCTGAAAACCCTCTGTATTCATGCAATGATTCTAAGGAGCACAGCAATTATTACCGTTTTCCTTGTACGCGCGTCAACGCGTCGGAGAAGCATTGTCCGATTCAGAATCAACGGAGGTCCCCACCATACTCGTCGTCGACGACGAGGTGGCCGTCCGACGTTCTCTGGGGCGCCTGCTTTCTCGACAGGGGTTTACGGTCATCGAAGCCAGCACCCTCGAAGAGGCCATTGCTGCCGTCGAGAGCAACGAAATCCACGTGGCGCTTGTAGACTGCCCCTTGGCCAATACCGAAGGCAGTGAATCCGTTCAGGCCGTACACAAGGCCACGCCCAGTACAGAGATTGTGGCGCTCACAGCCATGGGCTCAAGCGAAAGTGCATTCCACGTGATGCGGGCAGGTGCATGTGACTACTTTGAGAAACCCATCAGCGATTGGCACCGGTTCTTTCAAGTCATCAACAAAGCACTCGAAGTTCGTACGCTAAAGGCCGAACGGACACGACTTTCAAAGCTTCGTAGCGGTGAAGCGATCGAGCAGCTGATTGGAAATAGCCCGGCGATGCGGGATCTGGGCGCTTTGATTCGACAGGTCTCGCCCACGCCGGTCCCCGTCCTGATCATGGGGGAAAGTGGAAGCGGAAAGGAGCGTGTGGCGAGGGCCATACACGCAGCCAGTTCACGCAAACATGGCCCGTGGGTGGCCATCAACTGCGCTGCCATCCCTGGCGACTTGCTGGAAAGCGAGCTGTTTGGATATGAAAAGGGTGGCCATTCGCAGGCGGCACAGCGCAAGAAAGGTCTCTTCGAAGTGGCCAATGAGGGAACCATCTTCCTCGACGAGATCGGCGAAATGCCGATGACCATGCAGGCCAAGCTACTCCGGGTACTTCAGGAGCGAGAGGTCAATCGGATTGGTGGTACACAACCCATCCCAATCAACTGCCGCGTCCTGGCAGCCACCAACCGAGACCTGCGTCAGGCCATCACCGAAAAAGACTTTCGCGAGGATCTATTCTATCGACTGCGCGTCGTGGAAATTCGTGTCCCGCCACTTCGAGAACGACGCGAAGATATTCCGCTTCTGGCTCATTATTTCTTCGACAAGTATCGAAAAGAGTTCTCCAAAAGCGTCCGCCGGGTACATCCAGCCACTGTGGCCATGCTGCAGAGCATGGACTGGGCAGGCAGCAACGTACGAGAACTGGAACATGCCATCCAACGGGCGATGGTGCTGTGCGAGGCCGAAGACCTCACGCCAGATTTATTTGAGGACGCGCCATCCAACGTTGTCTCTCTTCCGGGTACCCGAGAAGTCGTGGCGCAGATGCCGTCTATCGAAACATTCGAAGATGGTCAGTCCTACCAGGACGCGAAAGATGCCATTGTTCGCGACTTTACTGTTCAGTACCTGAAGCAGAGACTCCGCGAAAGTGGTGGAAATATCACGCGCGCAGCTGAGCAATCCGGAATGCTTCGACCCAACTTCAAGAAGCTCATGAAAAAGTTTGGCGTAGAGGTCGAGGATGCCACAGAGATACGCGTACAGGGCTAAACAACCTTTTAAATTAGCTAAAAACTGTACTTTGTCGTAGATAATCACCGATTTATGACCCCACATCCTGGGGGAGTCCGGTGACCTCATGCAATCAACTGGATAGGTTGTCGAAACCAGGAGGCGTCATGACCACCTTTTCTGAAATGTCGATGATGGGACACGAGCAAGTTGTCTTCTGCCGCAATGATGATGTGGGGCTCCGCGCCATCATCGCGGTGCACAACACAACCCTCGGTCCTGCTTTGGGCGGACTTCGCTTGTACAACTACGCCAATGAGGCCGATGCGGTCACAGACGCGCTGCGGCTTAGTCGTGGAATGACCTACAAAGCGGCTGTTGCGGGCCTCGATCTCGGTGGAGGAAAAGCCGTGATTATGGGCGACCCATCCATCAAGTCTGAAGCCCTCTTTCGCGCCTTTGGACGCTTCGTTGAGAGCCTGAATGGGCGATACATCACTGCGGAAGACATGAACACAACCGTCGAAGATATGAACGCCATTAGTCGCGAGACAGAGTGGGTCATGGGGTCCGGATCGTATCAAGGTGGACTTGGCGATCCCTCTCCTGTCACCGCATGGGGCGTGTATCAAGGCATCCGAGCATGCCTGGAAGTTGTATACGGCAGTCCCGAAGTCTCCGGTCGAACAATTGCAATCCAGGGCGTCGGAAACGTGGGATACCACCTGGCTCGGTACGCGCACAACGATGGCGCCAATCTTCTCTTTACCGACATCTCCGAGCGCAAGCTGCGGAGGGTCGCTGAAGAATTCGGCGGTACGATCATTGAGGAAGAAGAATTCTATGGAACCGAATGTGATGTTCTTGCGCCATGTGCCATTGGTGGCATCCTGAACGAACGGACCATTCCTAAAATCCGCGCACCCATCATCGCGGGCGGTGCGAACAATCAACTCAACAACGAAGAGCAAGATGGCGCATTGGTCGAATCTTCGGGCATCACCTATGCACCCGACTATGTCATCAATGCCGGTGGGCTCATTCATGTCTCTGCAGAACTGAAGGGCTTTCCCGAAGAAAAAGCCATGAGCGATGCATCGCTGATTTTTGATACGGTCAAGCGGGTCATCAACAAAGCCAAGGCCCAAGGCATCACCACGACGAAAGCATCCAACCAAGTGGCTGAAGAACGTATGGACCAAGTGGCCCGGCTTCGCCGACTCCATCTACCGTCAAAGACCGTTTAGCGGTATCCTAGCGAATCGCGATACCCGCGTCCGCGTCCCACACGAACCGTCCACCGGTCTGTCGCAGTGTCACCAAGTTGGGTGGCAACTCGCGTGCTGCACGGGCCCGTGAGACCATTGCGCGTCGATTGCGTTGCTCTTCGGTCAGGTTGTAGGCTTTCCACGAAGACAGTGTCGATGCCTTCTCCAAGACACCCGCTGCCGATGCTGCACCCGGCGCCGCCAACATAAGGTGTGGACCAATCCATGAGGTGTCCGCGAAAGTCGGTCGGTGGTACCTGAACCGTACCTGGCCCTTGGCATCTCCACCGGACTCTACGTCAAAAGCCAACGACTGCAATGCCCCCACCGCTCGTTGACGGTGAGCTCCATCCACAAAGATAGGCAGGTCGTAGAGGTCGCCAGTGATGTCGATCACAGCCTCAACCACCGTTACGCCGGCCGTCGCCGAACCGGCTTCGAGGGCTTCAATCCGAATGTCTTCTACCTTCAGACCCGAAGCCTGACCGGCCAATGCAAGAAAGCTGGTCACACGGAGTACATCACCATCGGTCAGTGCCGCATCCGTCTCCACCGTCTCCAGCGCATGGTCCACGGCTACAGTGGCCGTTGGAATGTCCAGCGACACCAAACGACGCTCCAAATCCGACACCTCAACCGTCCGTACCGAGTACGAGGTCGAGAGCATCCCGCCCAAAGACATCATCACCAGCGCCTGTATGCCCAACAGTGTAGGCCAGGCTGGCGTACCTTTTACAGAATTGGTGACTACTTGTTCCATTGAATGGAGAGCATAGTGCGCAACCGCCCGTAAGAGCAAATCGATACCGGTCAAACGCACCAACTGCACCGCTGCACCCCGTTTCAGATCCGGACCGGATCTTGGCATGTCAAGATCTATATGCGTACTCTGGAAAATTAGGTTTGCAGGGGGCTTTGTGACAAGGCAGAAAAAGCGATTCACCCCCCTTGCTTCAGGCTGTCGCGCTCGATAACGTAAGGCTCCCTCTCCCCGGTTTGTGCGGCTTCATCCCTCCGCTCGCACGCCACCCCATCCCCCCTCTCCCTGCTGCACGATCTTGCTCGCCTGCGACGCCAATACCTGCGCGATCCATACCGAAGACTTTGACGGTCCTTTGGAGCTATTGCTGTTTTTGGTACGACAACATGGGGTCGACATTCGAGAGGTACCCATTGCGCCCATCACCGACGCGTACCTCTCGCAGATTTCCCTTATGGAGTCCATGGAATTGGATACAGCGGGTGAGTTCTTGGTGATTGCAGCGACGCTTTGTCTCATAAAAAGTCGGGAAATGTTCCCTCGGAATGGACTGTTTGAAGATGAAGAGGATGAGGATGACCCCATCGCACTGAGAGAGGCTTTGGCGCGTCGTCTACTCGAATACGAACGGTATAAGGAGGCTGGAGAGGCTTTGGCCGAGCGCCCATGGCTTGGAAGAGACGTGTTTTCACGACCCGCTGAACTGGGCACGGAAAATCATCGCCCCGTCGATCCAGGTGTCGATGCCATGGGCTTACTTGAGCTGTTTTACGAAGTCCTACAGCGCTCTGCTGTGGCCCCTCATGTCCATGAAGTGACCCGCCAAACCGTGTCGATGGAAGAAGTCGCAAGCTGGATGATACGACGCATCCAACAGGGACCACGTGAACTGACAGACCTCATGAATTCTCTCAACTGCGCAGGGCAACGGGTCATGGCATTTCTCTGTACCCTCGAGATGGCCAAGCTTGGACTCATTTCGGTGAGGCAAGACCTACACCTGGGTCCCGTGGTCTTGGAATCCGTGAGAGCACCCGACGACACCGACTTGATGTTGCTCGCAGGAGGAGCGGGATGAGTGACGAGCCCAAGCCTCCCGAAGATGCGGAGGACGAAACCACCAAGTCGGATGATGAGAAAAAGTCCACAGAAGGGAGTTCGTCACAATTCTTCGACGATGGTTTAGAAGAGCCCGTCAGCCTGCATGCCGCTGCTGGTCGCATTCTCGACCTGATGTCAGATGATAGCGAGGACGAGGATGAGGATGTGGCTTTCGAAGAAGAGCCGGTAGCCTTCCCGTTGCCCATCGAACTCGGCACCTTTCATGGTGTACTCGAAGGGGGCGGAGAAGAGGCTGAGAACAGTTCTCCACCCGATCTCTCGATCTTGAGTGGTGCTGATGCCCACGCATCAGACACCACAAATGACATCGACAACGTCATCAGTTTAATGCCCCGAGTCACCGGGCCCGGCTCAATATGGGAGCTCAAACCAGCCGGTGAAGAAACCAGTCGCGATATCTACGATGAGAACGAAGAGCTCACCCCTCCTGAGCCACATATGGTGGAGGGCGCAGTGGAGGCCATCCTGTTTGCGACGGACCAACCGCTTACCGACAAACAAATAAACACCTATTTGGCCAATCCCGGTATCCGGATCATTCGTGACTGCATGCTTCGGATTCAATCGAGATTTCGCAGGCCCGGTAGTGGAATTCGCCTGGTTGAGGTTGCCAAGGGCTGGCAGTTGCGAACGGACATGAGAGCAGCCCGATATGTCGCAGCCATGCGCGGCGAAAAGCCCCTCAAATTATCGAAAGCAGCCCTCGACACCTTGGCGATTGTCGCGTACCGACAGCCCGTCACTCGTGCGGAAGTTGAAGACTTGCGGGGTGTGGACCCGGGTGGCATTCTTCGGATGTTGTCGGAGCGAGCCCTGATATGCGTGACTGGCAGAAAGGATGAACCGGGCCGCCCATTATTGTACGGTACAACTCCCGACTTTTTAAGCATGTTTGGACTGAGGGATTTGTCCGACCTCCCCACCCTTAGAGACCTGAGGGAGCTGCAACGAGATGATGCACGGGAAGGGATTGGAAGCACCGATGAAGATCTCTTGATGAACGAAATCATCGACTCAGAAACCTCACGCCCAGTCGAGCCTGTACAAGAACCTTTGCCCATCGAACCGCGCGAACCGATCGACTAAAGGCCTCAGATCGGGTTAGCTGCCCAATCCTTAGGAGGGTGCCATGTCGGAAGAGACACGCCGAATCTGCAAAGTGATTGCCCGTTCGGGCCTCGCTAGCCGAAGAGAAGCCGAAGTAATGGTCGGCGATGAACGCGTACGTGTAAACGGTGAATTGGTTCATCACCCCGGTCATCCGGTCACGGAAAGTGACCGAATCACCGTAGATGACCATCCCCTGCCCTCGCCGGCGAAACACGTATACTACTTGCTCAACAAGCCTCGGGGCGTCATCACGGGACGCAATGACCCGGATGAACGCAAGAGCGTATTCGACTTGGTGGGACATCTTCCCCACCGGGTAGAACCCGTAGGTCGACTGGACATGGACACTGAGGGTGTACTCCTGTTCACCAATGATGGTGAGCTCGCGCACAAACTGACACACCCTTCCATGCACGTACCCAAGCGATATATGGTCAAGGTGTGGCGAGAGCCGGACGAAAAAACCCTCAACCGTGTTCGCAATGGCATTCGACTGGAAGATGGACGGACCGCTCCATGTAAGGCCCGGGTTGTAGAGCGCACAGACAGTGGCAATGCCTGGGTAGAAGTCACCGTGATCGAGGGCCGGAACCGATTGATTCGTCGTCTATTTGAAGCGGTCAACCATCCAGTTTCCAAGCTGAGACGTGAGAGTTTTGCTACCTTGGCCGCACGGGGCTGCGAACGAGGAAAGGTTCGACCACTGACAAAAGAAGAAGTGAGACGGCTACGCGAGATTGCTGATGGCGCAGACCCTCATTCTGCCGGCCAGAAAAGCCGCTATAAAAAGGGCTACGCAAAGCCCAAGCCCAAGAATGACAAGGGCACACGCAAGCGGCGCACCCTAAACAAACGGCGAAACTAAAAAACAAGATAGCTCCTACACTATTTATAGGTTCGCTAGACTGTCACATGCTGCCGGAGGCTCCGCCTCAGATATGCGTTACTCGCCGACCAATTCAGGAGAACGGCATGCGCATCTGGACACTCTTCTTTCTCATCGCCTGCAACCCAACGGGTACTGAAAAAGACCCCGATTGGGCCACAGATGGAACTGGTGCACGACCACTCGATTCGGATGAAACACCACTGCAACTCGACGATGATGAGGACAGTGACGGCTCTGGCGATGGTGGAAGCGGCAGCAGCGATGGTGGCAGCAGCGACGGTGGCAGCAGCGACGGTGGCAGCAGTGACGGTGGCAGCAGCGACGGCGACGGTGATGGATATACCGGCGATACGTCAACAGCGGAAGACGATGGATATGACATCACCGCCATCACTGGTTCTGTAGAAGATGACTGCACACACGGACTGAACGACGAGCTTGATGATGCATCGTTCTTGCCCCTGGAAGGCCAACACACCGTGTTTGAAGACATTCAGTTGTGCAGCGGTGAGTACGACATGTACTCGTTCGAGATCCCCGCTCACAGCTGGTTGAGCCTATCGGTGGAAATCGATGGAATGGGCTCGGGTGCTACAGACTTGGACCTCTATGAGTTGGTCCATCCCGATCACCCCATCGACGAGGACATTGACTTCATCACGGGAGAAAGCGGTTCACTCGATATCCTCAACTATTCCATGAAGAGTACAGACTTTGAGCGATTGGCTTGGTACAACCCCTCGGGTTCTACTCAGACACACCATGTGACAGTGGCTGGGTATGACGGGGCCGAATCCGACTACGACATCCGTATACGAACCAGCGTCTGGCACGAAGAAAGAGACTGCGACGATGTCTTCTCAGACGATTCTGAGGATGGCTCGTGTAATCGCATCATGCAATTTCCTGCGGCTGTCGAAAAATCTCAGGGATATCTGGTGAGCCACGAGCAGCACTACTCGAACCTCCGTCGAGAAGTCGCCTACCTGGTTCAGTGGGCCACGGCAGAAGTGATGGCCGAGTTTCCTGGAACCAACCCTCTGGGGCTGCTCGATATGGGGCAAGCGGACGGAGACACACCGGGCCGAATGGACGATTCTCTGCGTCACCCCGAGGGAACACACGTCAACGGCAACGACCTCGATATCGCCTACTATCAGACCGGATCTGACAATCTGGGTCGGGAAGTCTGTGAAAGCGATGGATACAACTGTACCGGCCCGGCCACCATCCTGGATCCAGAACGCACAGCATATTTCATCGCACTCCTCGCGCGCTCTCCCAATCTTCGGGTCATCGGTGTCGATACGGTCGTCGCTGAGGATGTACTGGATGCGGCAGATGACCTCTACGATTCAGGCAGGCTCACCTCTACAGATGTGAGTCGTATCGGGTCTTCTATGGCGTACGATACCGAGGGCTGGCCCTTCCATCATCACCACATGCATGTGTCTTGGAACTGGGAAGATGGGCACAGTGGGCTTGGCAAAGGCGCCCCACTGGATGGATGCGGATTCGAGTACACAGCGACACTGCCTGAAAAGATGCTGCCGATATTCACTCGATAGGTGTGATGTAGCCCAAACTACGGGCCGCCTCGGTGGTCTCATCAACACGGGGCCGGACCGAAGGAACTCGGGCAATCTGTTCCTTCAAGTCTCCCCTCGGTGAACCTTGAGCGAACTGACCTTTGCCGGGTCGGTTGATCCATCGCCCTCCTGGGTCCGTGGCAACCGTATCGCGACCCGCTATTCCGCTTGGAGAACACCCTGGCGCACAATCGCTCTCACACATCCCACTCTGGGCGATCCAGTACGGGCGGGTGTCGGGCATCTGCCCCTTCAACAAGGTTGGAACATCACTGAGACCCACCCAACCATCGAGGACGCCTGACGTACTCGATGGTGACCACCGCACCAACGGTACCCGCAACACGTGATCAGAGATGGAACGCTCGTGCTGATAACTGCAGCGCTCCTCATCAAGGACTTCACCGTGGTCCGAGGTCACCACAATGGTCGCCTTGCGTTGTTGAAGTGTATCCAAGAGGGGGCCGAGCGCCTTGTCGATACGGAGAACCTCTTCCGCATATCGAATACTCTCGGTTGAGCCTTCGCCTTCGTATGGTCCGTGGGGCTCATATACATGCACCCACAGAAGAGCAGGCTTATCGACGGGCAACCAATTCAAGGCACGCTCTATCGCAATACTTCCCGGTCGCTCTCCAGACTCGGGACCATCAAATACATCCCATCCTCGGCGCATCCCCCCTTCGGGCCCTGCGGGGTAGGCGCTCACAAAAGCTGCGGATGACCACCCCTCAAACATCTCCGGCAGTACGGGAAGGTCCTCCCGCAGTTGATACCCATGATGATTGTTGGCCTCCATCCCATGAACCCATGGAGGTTCGCCAGTGAGCATCGTCGCGTGGGCTGGCGTGGTCAAGCCCATCGGTGAGTACGCACGAGAGAAGCGCTCACCCTGCTCTGCCAAGGCCCATATATTCGGCGTATGCTCTTTCGTGAAATGGTCGAGTCGCCAAGTATCTACCGTGATCAAGGCAACCAGGGGCGGGTATGACTCCACGGCTTCAGCCGACCCCAGCGGGGAATCTGATATGAACTGGCATCCGATCATCAACAACCACATGGCACTAACCTACCTCAATGCACCGCTATAGGCCGTTCCTTAGTGTTTACTCCACCTCAACTTAGCCTGCCCATGTCCTATAAATTGTGCCGCTGGTCTAAAACCAGGATGAACTGAAAATTGCCAAGGCGATAACATCTGGATAACCGTCGGGGTCTCTCTCTTGGACGGTCCTTTGACGACGCTGTACCCAGAATCTTTCCTGAACGACTTGTCGGCGAACAAAGGGGATTCCTCTAGTATGCTGTGTGAGTTGGCAGCCGGGACCGATCGGGGCGTTTTGACCGGACTCAACAGGCTGTTTGAGCACGTCGCCACACCGGTGCAAGAACGATGGATAAGCTCGCTACGCTCGACGGACGATAAGAAGTTCTTTCAGGGCTACTCTGAAGCCTTGTCCGCCGCTTTTCTGGCGCGAGGTGGATGGGAAATTGCAGATGTGTGCAGCCCCAAGCCATGTATTATCGCCCGGCACCCCGACGGACGTGAGCAGCGTATTGTCACCATGGCATTCCTGCAGACCCCTCCAGATCCCAATCAGCAGCAAGCACTCCAGACGCTCGCACGGGTCGTGAACCGTGCCGACTCCGATCGACGAATCACCATCTTGGTGAAACGATGGACGGCCCACACTTTTGACCCTGAACCTGTTCGGCGGTGCATTGAGATCTGGCTGGCAGCCATTGCCAAAGATGAATGGCATGGTCGATATGCAACATTCGAGGATGACCACATTCATCTCGAGTTCACCCGCACAGATGAACCCACACATGCTGGGCAGGGTGCCGTCCCCTTCGTTTTGGCTCCACAAAATGGCATGCATACGCTCGAAGTTGTGGAAACACGTCTCGTGTATGAGCTGGACAACCTGCTGAGTGCATCTCCAAGCAACAGTGACATTCTGTTGAGCCTGGTCACCAACACGGCGTGGTCACTGGCCCCAGGACTACTGCGCAGCCTGTTGTATGGGCGACCCGTCTGGCAGGTCACCAACGGTCAACCGGAGCATCAGCGCTTCGGCTTCCAACTCGGTGACTGCCCTGCCCTTTTTCAAGAAGCCCCCTACCGTCGCGTGACTGCAGCGCTGGTCGTTGACCATCCTCCCGAACGAGGACCCTGTGGACGGGCGTACCACAACCCGTGGGCCAATATGCATCTCTCCGATACCGATATTGCCTGCGCCTCTTTTCAACAGGACCGCGCAGAAGATGGCTTTCGAGTCATGAAATGGGGCGAAGGGGCGTAGACTACCGGGTGGGCCGAGTCTGTTCCCATGTCCGCATAAAGTTTTCTCCACGGATGCCCGCTAGTTGATCCGCAGTCCACCCCCTGCGCTCCAACTCACGCCACAACGCAGGAATCTTCGAGGCATCTTCAAGACCCACAGGTTTCTTGATGTAGCCATCAAAGTCCGACCCAAGGGCGACCACCGCGTGCCCACCCACCTTGGCCAGGTAGTCCGCATGGTCTGCCACTCGAGAGACGGTGGCGGGGCCCTGGTCTCCTCCACTGACAAAAGAGGCGTGAAAGTTTAGCCCAATGACGCCACCCGTCGCCGCAATACAACGGATTTCTTCGTCCGTTAGATTGCGGGCGACACCACGCAGGGCCTTGGCATTCGAATGGGACGCAATCACAGGCACCGGGCTGTCGGTACAAATCTCCATGGTGGTCTGTGTACTGGCATGAGACACATCCAAGATGACCCGCCGTTCACGGGCAAGCTGAACAAGAGCCCTACCCTCTTCTGTGAGTCCACCCCCGCCGTCTCCCGAAGAACCCGCGAATCGATTCGAAAAACTCCAGGTAATCCCCAGCAATCGGAGACCCCGATCATAAAATTGCTGAAAGACATCGGGCCAGTCGGCATCGGTTCCCAACCCGTGCGCGCCCTCCATGCTGAGCAACACGGCCACCTTTCCAGCAGCCACTGTGGACCGTGCCACATCTGGTTCCAGTGTCAGAACCAAGTCTTCGCTTCGGGCGACTTCTTTTTCCACCACATCCAACAGCGCAAAGGCTCTGGGCTTGTGGTCACTCTTTCTGGGGGGCCACAGCACCTGTACGACAACATTAGACCCACCAAGTTTCAACTGCGGAAGACCAGCCTCAAGTCCGGTGTTGACATCGAGGTGAAGTCGGCGACTCAGCATCTGAGTCGGCGTGTCCAAGTGCAGATCAACTTGGAGTTCTGGGGACTGTGCAAAGACCGAAGCCATAAACAGGAACAAATACATCGCAAAAGAGGCCGTGGCAGAAGGTGCCCTCACACGGTAAGAAACCCCGTCCCAGGAGGCAACCCATGTTGATGCTGCTCCTTACTATGTTCACTGCCGAAGCAGCCTCTGTTCGTGCGTCCAGCACACACAGGGATGCCGATGGCAGCTATACGGCCAGCCAGGCCTTCGATGGCTCGTTTCGTACCGGCTGGGCCGAGAGCAAACCAGGCTCGACCGACGGCGAATGGCTCGAGATCGATCTCGGTACATCCACCCAAATCGATAATGTCGCTGTGTGGCCAGGCAACCTCAAAAAGGGAAGCCGTTCGTTCCGTGAATATTCCAGACCCCGCACGATTCAGGTACTGATTGACGGCAAGCCCCATGGAAATGCCGTGATTCTTGAAGACAAGATGCACCGCAAAGTGGTGAAAGTCGGTACGCGGGGACGAAAAGTTCGTATTGCCATCCAAGATGCGTACGAAGGCATTGTCTTCACCGACACTCACATTGCCGAAGTCGCCATAAACTTCCCGAATGGCCCGCTCTCCCGGTATGACAACTGGCTGAAAACGGCCGATGCACAGCGGCGCCATACCCAGTTCAG
>Ga0315320_10000244_pt1 | contig 43619 bp, 47 predicted proteins | sample M140m21515metaG_FD_203458 | JGI IMG/M metagenome (GOLD analysis project Ga0315320, IMG submission 203458) | Ammonia-oxidizing marine archaeal communities from Monterey Bay, California, United States - M1 40m 21515 | ecosystem: Environmental > Aquatic > Marine > Coastal | place: USA: California... | reverse complement strand
ATCAGTAGAAAAACCTCCTGAACCCGTTCCTACAAGCGCATTACCATCTGTCCCATCAGTAGAAAAACCTCCTGAACCCGTTCCTACAAGCGCATTACCATCTGTCCCATCAGTAGAAAAACCTCCTGAACAAGTTCCTACGAGCGCATTACCATCTGTCCCATCAGTAGAAAACCCTCCTGAACCCGTTCCTACGAGCGCATTACCATCGGATCAAACAAATGCGACGCCTCCTACAATACAATCAACGAACTTCAAACTTCCAGAATCTACTCCATCAATAAAAATACCAAACCAAATATCACCAACAACACAACAGGTTGGTGGATACCAACACGTCGCAAAAAAGATAAAAGATAGTTTACATGATTTATTTAATTAATCTTAATTTATAGTATTTCTTTTATTGTAGATAAAACATCATTACCGTAAATAAATTTACCACTTGGTTTATAACCCTTATTAAAATCAGATTGATTTTTATCATTCTTTTTTTCAAATCGAACATGTTTATCAGGAACATTCGATTTGTCTGTTACTTCTTTTCCAAATTTATCTATTGTTTTTCCTGTTTTTTTTTTAATTTCGTCGCGCACATACTGGGGAACCCAATGTCTCCAAGAAATAAGTATTAAATTTGGATGAACGTATTTTGTTAAAAATCCATCATCTTGCAAATTACTAAGAACATACATTAAACATTCTTGAAAATTGTAATTTGGATATCCAATTAATATTTCAGGCATAATATAATAACAAAATTCATTATCAACTCGCTGTCGAGCAGACGTTTTAATTTTTCCATGAATTTTAACTAATAATTTATTATATATATTTACTCGATTTACATCAACAACCTTTTTTTTTTCGTATAATTCGTCAATGTTTAAATGTGGAACGTCATTCATAATAAAATAAATATAGATATAATTATATTTATTTTATTTTAAATTTTATTATATACTGCTTTAAAGAATTTTTGCAATGATTCTGGATTTAACGTTGCATCATAAATGTATTTTTTACCATTAATTACAAGTATATAACTAGGAAATTCTTTAATTTTATATTCCGCTACAACCGCCGAGTTATCCTTGGCATCGCAATCGACTTTAATAAAATTTAATTTATAATCTTTAAATCGCGAATCCGTTTTTATTTTTTCCCATATTGGATCCGCCTCTTTACAGTGTGGACACCATTCTGTATAAAAATAATAAAATTGTCCTTTTGTGGAATGTACTTTTTTTAAAAACTCGTTATTTTCTAAATATTGTTGCTGGTCTTTATTTTTTTTATAATTTTTGTAAAAATAATAAACGGAACCAATACACGCGATTGTAAATAAAACGCTGACCCCTATGTTTAAATAATTCATATATATAAAACCATATAAAATTATCTACAATATTTAAACTAAATGATTGTCAAAAATAACATTACTGGAAAATATATGATTATTAAAAAAACAACAAAACACGAATATTTTGAACAAATTATCGCATCTCAATATAATATAAATATTCATGCGCCTAAAATGAACCAAGTGCAAATAATACGTAATAATATTGCATCAAAGTATAATAAATAATTTCTATTTTAGTAAAAATAACTTTCTTTCGTTTATATAATGAGAACACGTAAAGTAAACAAAAAACAAAATAAAACAAAAAAAATAGTATTTCGTTCACAAGACTTTAATAGTGGTGATGGAATGTTGACGAGTGTATGGGGTCCTAGTTTATGGCATAGTTTACACACAATGAGTTTTAATTATCCCTTAAAACCCACATTTAAAGATAAAATAAATTATCGTAAATTTATTATTCAATTACAATATACATTACCATGTAAATATTGTCGTATTAATTTTAAAGAAAACTTAAAATGCTTACCATTAACAATGAAACAGATGCGTTCGCGCGAAACCTTTTCAAAATACGTATATAATCTTCATGAACACATTAATAAAATGTTAAAAAAAAAAAGTCATTTATCATACAAACAAGTTCGTGAAAGATATGAACATTTTCGAGCACGTTGCAATAAAGGTAATATTGTAAAGAAAACAATAAAAAAAAAGGAAAAGGGTTGTGTAGAACCACTTTATGGTAAAAAGTCAAAATGCATTATTAAAATCGTGCCACAAGAAACAAAATGCGAAACATTTCAAATGAATCGCCAGTGTGAAACAAAACGATTGATTGAATAATTATATATACTTTTTTATATAATTATTATTGACTATTTCCAAAACTACTAAAATCATTTAATACGGGTAAAGGCATATATTGACCTATATTAGGAGAACGATAATTTATTGTTTTTTCACATGAAAAAATTGGTTCAGGGCAACGATCGCATGGTGGACATGGTGGACAACTTTCTTGTTGTGATATAGCGTTTTGCTGTTTTAGTGAATTTAATTCATTTCTTAAACTTTCTATTTGCGATTCATAATCTTGAGAACTTTGTTGACCACCTGTTAATATACTATTTCCTAATAATCCAGGATTATTATTATTATTATTATTATCTTGTTTATTGTTTCCGCTGTTATCTTGTGTATTTTTTTTATTATTTTCACCAAACAGTCCAAAATTCCCACTTGTTGAAGGATTATTCGTCGAAGGATTATTCGTCGAAGGATTATTCGTCGAACTATTGTTTGTTGAACGGTTGTTTGTTAAACTATTGTTTGTTGAACGATTATTTACTTCACTTGTATTCATTTTATTAATTGTTGTTTCATTTATAGTTGTTTTATTCAAAGTTGTATTTTTTTTTTCTAAATTATCTTCCCTTTTATTTTCATCTTCGTGTTGTTGAAAATTATCATTCGACTCTGAACCAGATACATCCGCATAATTTGGATATAAACTAGGACATGCGGGACAAACAGGTGGAACGATTTGTGTTTTTAAAATATAATCACTATCCGAATTATGATTATCCCCATTGTAACCATATATGGAACGGTCATCTATAATTGTATTATAACACCCAGGAACATCAGTTGCACCACCACATGAAGGTACAGGATCGTCTGGTGTTCCCGTAGTTTGGTTATCCATTCCTTCTATTTTTTTTTTATTATATTGAAATAGATTATGACGATATTCTGAAAAAACTGAGAATAAAATAACAATAAGTAATAGCAAAAACGCTAAACATAAATTATCTTTGAAAAACATTATATTATATATATATAATTATTTATTATTCCAATAATTATTAAATAAAAACAATACAAACACTATCTCTTTTTATATATAAATGAATTCATTAATTATTGGAGTAGATGAAGCAGGTCGTGGTCCTTTGTTTGGAAGCGTCTATACAAGTGCAGTTATTTTACCAGAAAATGATTTTGATACTTCAATGTTAAAAGATAGTAAAAAATTTACATCTAAAAAAAAAATAAAACAAGTCTATGAATATATTAAAAAAAATAATACTATTTATAGTATTGATTTCTCTACTCATGAAGATATTGATAAATATAACATTCTTCAAGCAACCCAAAAAAGTATGCATAGAAGTATTCAAACTGTAATTAAACAATATATTGAATCACATGAATCATTTGTTCCATCTATATTTGATACCATAATGATTTATGTGGATGGAAACTATTTTAATGATTTTGTATATTTCTATCTTGATAAATATTATAAAATAAAACACGAATGTTTAATAAAGGGCGACGATTTATGCAAATCCATTAGCGCCGCATCGATATTAGCAAAAGTAGAGCGTGATTTATATATAGAAGATTTTATCCAACAAAATCCAGAATATGATGAAAAATATAAATTATCTACAAATAAGGGATATGGCACAAAACAACATCTAGACGGCATTCGTGAACACGGATATAGTCCATATCATCGTAAATCATTTAAAGTAAAATCGCTCATGAATTAACCAGAACACATTTCACATGTTTCTGATTCTTCAGCGGAAGAATTTGTATTTTGTAACATTTGATTTGGTTCGATTGTAAATTGTTGCGCTTGGTGTTTTGCTTTTCTTCTTAAATAATAAATACCTGTTTTTAATCCAGATTTCCATGAATAAAAATGCATCGAAGTTAAATTTTTATAATTTGGATCCTCTACCCAAAGATTCATTGATTGACTTTGGCAAATAAATGCACCACGGTCGCGCGCCATATCGATTAATCGTTTCATAGACATATCCCATACAATTTTATATTTATTTTTAATATCTTGTGGTATTTCTTGTATATTTTGAATAGACCCTTTATGCTCAATAATTTTATTTTTTAATTCTACATTCCATAATCCTTGGGTTGTTAATTCTTTCATTAGATGTTTATTAATTACTACAAATTCTCCTGCTAATGTTCGGCGGGAATATATATTACTTGTAAATGGTTCAAAACATTCATTATTTGCTAAAATTTGACTAGTAGATGCAGTTGGCATAGGAGCAACACACAATGAGTTACGCACGCCATATTCTAATATAGATTCTTTTAAATTTGTCCAATCATGTAAATCTGATGGTGTTACATTCCATAAGTCAAATTGAAACATTCCCTTACTTAATGGCGAACCTTCAAAAGATGAATAACATCCACAATGTTTTTCCCGACGAATAAATAATTTATAATTCGGGTCACAATTTTCATAATCTTCATATTTTTCCTTGTAAAGTGATTTTTGTCTAATTAAAAATTTTTTAAATGTTGTATAAAATGATTTTCCAAATATTTCTTCCATGGTTGGTTTTACACTATGATATATTTGTGTTAGTTTTCCTTTTATATCACGACTTAATTCATCATAATCAAAATAAATAAAATTATTATCATAATAATTGTTCGTAAAAATAGGTATAAACCATTTTAAAAATCCAGTCGGTGGGTGAAATATATGTTTTGTAAATTCGATTTGTAATGTAAAAATGGTTTGATGTCTTCCTTTTGAAATTTGATTACTACGATTTATGGAGCCATAATAAATGGTTTCAAAAATATTTTTATTTATTTTTTGCGCCTCATCACTGTCAAATGGAATATCCAATTTTGCAAATGTATCTGCCAATCCTTGAACCCCTATGCCAATTGGTCGATGATTCATATTACTTTTATATGTTTTGGGAGTAGGATAAAAGTTACAATCAATAATTTTATTTAAATTTTCCGTTAAAATTTCAGTCATTTCTTGTAATTGTGTGTAGTCAAATACATGATATAATTTCGTTTTCAATTCATCATAACCACCTAAATACGTTTCATTTATAAAAATTTGGGGGACACTTTTAATTTCTTTATTAAGTTCGTCGCTTTTTTCTTTATAAAATTGTTGTCGCAATTCATCATCATCTATGTCAATGGTTGTATAAGTTAACCCAAAATCATTCAATAATGTTTTTGCCATTTTACAATATTTACATTGTGTTTTTGTGTAGATTATAATATTTTCATTTGATTCTAGTCTATTTTTTTGTTTTACATATTGAGGTAATGCAATACTTGCTAAATTACAAACAGCTGTTTCGTCTTTATCGCTGTATTCCATAATCTCGCAGCACAAATTAGATGATTTAATCATACCAATATTTTTTTGATTTGATTTTTGATTTGCCGCATCTTTATAAAGCATATAAGGAGTTCCTGTTTCCATTTGACTATCTAAAATTTGAAACCATAATTCTCGAGCTTTTAATTTCTTATTATACTTTTCTTCAAAAACATATTGATTATATAACGTTTCAAATTCATCTCCATAACAATCAGATAGTCCGGGACATTTATTTGGACACATTAAATACCAATAATCATCACTTTCTACCATTTTCATAAATAAATCTGGTATCCAAAGAGCATAAAAAAGATCTCGCGCACGCATTTCTTCGTCGCCGTGGTTTTTCCGTAATTCTAAAAATTCTTCAATATCTGCATGCCATGGTTCTAAATAAATTGCAAAACTTCCGCTACGTTTCCCACCACCTTGATCTACGTATCGCGCCGTATTATTAAATACTTTTAACATGGGGACAATTCCATTTGATTTTCCGTTTGTTCCAATGATTTTTGTGTTTTTTGCACGAATGTTATGAATATGCATTCCGATGCCTCCTGCCCATTTACTAATTGACGCACAATCATGAAGTGTATTAAAAATACCATTAATAGAATCGTCTTCCATGGCAATTAAATAACATGAACTCAATTGTGGACGCTTTGTTCCTGAATTAAACAAAGTCGGTGTTGCATGAATAAAATATTTATTGGATAATGCTAGATACGTTTCTTTAATTTTTTCAATATTATCACCATGAATTTGGATTGCCACTCGTAACCACAAATGTTGGATTCGTTCGTAAATTATATCATTGTATTTTATTAAATAAGCGCGTTCTAATGTTTTAAACCCAAAAAAATCTATTTCATAATCTTTATTATTATCGATAAACGATTCAAATATAGCAGCGTGTTTTTGAATTATTCTTAAAAAATCTTCACTTAAATATCCTTCATTGTTATTATAAATTGTTTGATAATTACATAAAAAATCAGAAGAAACTTCTTTTTGATGATTTGAAATACAAAGGGCGCTTGCAAGTACATAATATTGATAATTTGTTGTTCCCAGTGAAGCGCATGTTTCGCACATTAATTCGTCAATTTGACATGTTTTGATATAATTATACAACTGATCCATAATTTTTTGAACAATCATACTATAATCCATTTGAATATTACACATTTCTCCAATTTTTTTAATTCGTTCCACAATTTTTGTGTAATTTAAAATTTCTTTTTTACCATCTCGTTTTGTAACGTACATATCAAGGTTATCCATATTTAAATTTATATATATAAAATTCAACTGAAATTTTTAAATCAATTTCATTTGAATCTAACATTAAAGATGAATCACTTGGATTGGTGGAGTATTTGGTTCGTGGGGTGTTTTTCTTTTTTTACTTTTATATTTTAGATGAGAATCTTCAATATTTTGTTCAAATATGATTTTTTCCCAAATTTCTTGCATTTTTGGTAATGCTTTTTCAAACCATAGTTTATTTCGAGGCACATAAACACATGAATATTGTTCCAGTTTCCAGTAAATATTTCTAAACCATTTTACCCCATTTACCGCAATAGATGGGTCTATTATATTATATTTTGCATACGTCTCTTCTATAAATGCATTTAATTGAGATTCTTTATTTTGAAATAAAGGGGCATACTCATAAAGAAAAGTATCATTGTTTTTAATTAACACGATAATCATACCCTTTTTTAAATTATACTTATCTTTAATAAAGTCGTATTCACTTTCATATTCCGTAAATTTTGTTTCGACAAAGTCACAATCGGGTAAATCACACACTTCCATTTGTGTTTGCATTTGAATATAATATTCCATTTTAGGAATTTTTGTAATTTCACGAGAAACTACATTTTTAATTTCTATCATACGACCGTTATTTTTTTTACTTGTTACAATACCGTCTGGAGACGCTGCTAAAAATGGAATTGTTTTATGAGGAATACATCCAAATTCTTCTACCACAACATCATTGAAGTATTCATAAAATAAACTAGAAAGAGGTTCATATTTATGACCCCAATTTAAAGGAGATTCGCTTAAATTATTTTTTACAAAACTACCAGTTTCTGGTGCAAGTTTTTCGTATATGAGTTGATTTATAGCACTTGGAGTGGAAAACACTTTCCAAATATTACTACCTGTCAAATGCTTTTTACGAAATTCATACCATTCTGGTGTTTTTTGCGCTGGTTGAGGAACATCTTTTAAATATTGTATTTGTTCTTGATTTGAATTTGTATGATCAAAACGTTCATCCGATTCCAAATAAGACCGGTTTGTCCATTTATTTTCAAGAAACAGCGATTCGATGATTTTATTATAAAGAGTTACAAACTCTTCTTCCTCTATTATATCCTGATATTGAATATATATTTCGGTTTTTAAAAAGGAATCGAAATTATAATTATGATAAAATAATGGGTCTATGGTTTGTAAAATACATTGCAATTGTTCTCTTAGCGAATCATTAAATTGGGTTATTTCTTCTTGATTCATGTATATGTATATATCATTTAAGGTTTAATATCATTTTCAATTTTAATTTCATTTATAGTCGGTTTTACCTTTTTAATTGTTTTTGTTTTTTGATTGGTTGGTTTCTTTTTTAAAGACGAATTGAATTCTTTGTTTAGTGTAAATTTTCTTAAATTTGAATTAAATAATATAATATGAATTGTTTCTATAAAACCTGATTCTGCGTTATAAAGTAATTCTGAATTTTTTGTTAATTTTTTTCTTTCTATTAATGCTATTATATATTTTTGTGTTTGTTTACACTCACTAGGCGTTAACTTATATTCATCCTTTAATATTGTTTGAATATAATGTGTTATTTTCTTAATTTTATCGGTTTTTGTTAGTTTATTCCAAGGTTGTTTTTTATGTGCATTCATTTCGTTCATTAAAAAAGAATGCACATCTTCTTCATTTGCTTCATTTTCTATTTTTTTGTCCATATTATGTCCGGTTGCTATCATTGTTTTGTATTTTAGCGTATTATAATCCTTACAAGCGCTCTTGATATTTTTTTCGTTTTTTTCATCTGTTTTATTTTGTTCATCTATTTTATTTTTTTCATTTGTTTCCAAACTCATAATATATATACTTGTCTTTAAGTGTTTAAACAATATTTTTATTATTTCAATATAATGAAAACAATTGTATTTGATGACCCATACTTAAAAAAAAATATAAGTTCAGATAATGAATTATATAATATACAAAACCAGTGTCTTTATTTGCACAATTTATATAACAATATCGATTTTTCTTATAGTAATATAATTACACAAGAAATCAAAAAAAAACATTCATCTTATAAAAGTCAAGATAAAAAAAAGAATAGATACGATGAATCACAGCATATTACATATGACGAATTATTGAAAAAAATATATGAAAGTGAATTAAAGTGTTATTATTGCAAAAAAGACTTGATTTTGGTCTATAAAAATAAAAATGAAAAAAATCAGTGGTCTTTAGAACGATTTAATAATAACTTAGGTCATTATTCCTCAAATAGTTGTATTAGTTGCCTTGGTTGCAATTTACAACGTCGTAATGAGAATCACGAATACTTTAAACAATCGAAGCAATTACAAGTTACAAAAAAGATAATATAAATAGTATTATATATTTATATTATGGTCTCATTTTGGGGCGGACTTCCGTGGATTTCCATGTGTGTTCCTATTTATACAAAATGTAGTATGTGTAAATTTTATCAAAATAAAAATAATGGAAAATGCAATAAGGTAATTTTATTGAACAATAAACCATATATTGTAACAAATCCTCAAAACTATTTTATAGAAGACGATTTATGCGTGGATGTTGAATACGCACGTTACAATGAAAATTTGTGTGGATTGAATGCGACTTTTTATGAACGACGACTCAAATAAATAATAATTTACTTCTTCAATATCACTTAGCGCCGGCGGCGTGTCCTATTTCTTGAACGAGACACAGATCTTAAACATCCTCCGATTGAACTGGATTTTACAGATGAACATTCCTCCAACCAAATGAAGTCGCCTTTGAATTTTTTTTTTTCGTCCGTTTTTAATTCTTTAATCAATTCTTTATACGTGTTCTTTTCAAAGTGAATTATTCTTTCATCTATTTCACTACCATCTGGGTTTTTTTTTTCGTCATTATCGTCGTCGTTTTCCTCATCGTCGTCTTCCTCGTCGTCGTCCTTCCTTTCGACTACTGTATGAATAAAAGCATATTCAATTATTTTATCCTTTAATAGTTGTTGCGCTACGAGAAAATCTCCTTGTCCGTTATCTCCTATCCATATTGCTTTATAGTTACTAGGACCAAGTAGTTTACGCTGATTAGTAACTTCTTCACTGATTTGTTTTATTTTTGTATTTGCCATTGCTTGATAAGCGGTAGCTGCCGTTTTTTGAAATCTAGCTCTTACAACTGATGCAGTAGATGCCCCCCATTCCCCTTTAAAAATTTTTACGCCAATATTACCTAACTTATTTTTTACATTCCTTGTCTTAGATCTAAGTACTGGAAGTGGATTCGCCGAAACAATGACTGTTGGTAAATTATATCTTGTATAAAATTGTTTATGTAAATCACCAACACAATTATAATATTCATGCCTTGATCCATTATCATTAGAACCAGCAATCCCACCAAAAAATCCAGGTCCTGCCGGATGAAGAGTATCATCTACATCAGTAAAAAGTTGCCATTGAACTCCATAAGACGGATTCTTTAAGTTAATGTTAGAATTTTTTGTTCTCTTATATTTTTTTTTTTTTTTTTTTCTCGAACTAGACCCATTTTCTCTATAAAAAGCCTTAAATAAAGCCATGTTAAGTGGTTGTGGTTTTTTTTTATTATTCGAACGTGAATTTTTTCTTGTAGCACTCATATATATATATCAATCAAAATATATATATCAACTAAAATATAAACTCATTTCTTTATTCTTACATTGAAATCCGAATTTTTCATAAAATCCTTCCACATTGTCATTACAGTTTAATATTACTTTATAGCATTGTTTTTCTTTTGCATATGCGATAACATGTTCTATTAATTGTTTTCCAATTTTTAAAGAACGACATTTTTCATCTACAATTACATCTTCAATGTGTCCTACATATTGACCATTATGTATCATTTTACGTTCAACTAAAATTGTAATACATCCTTGGACATTTAATACATCATCAACTTTTACAAATATGGTTTGATTCCTCGCAATATCTAAAAAATCGGCATTTGACAATTTATCACATACTGATAATTGATTATAAATAAACATAAGTTTATTTTTCAACGTTTCGATAAATAACGGATTTGAAGAATAAGATTCGATTAAATAATTTAATTCAACAATCATATATTATATATTAAATTAAATTACTTAAACCTTTTTTTTTAGACTCATAAAATGAGTGCGTTACTTACAAGTCAAAATGATATTTTACTAACAAAATTATTGAATTTTTACTATAATGATGGTCATTTGAACAAAATGTTATCAATTATTAATGGAACTTCTAAAATTTCATTGCGTATTGTAGATTGGTTTTCTACGAATTATTCTAAAAAATGTTTTACCATGTATGAAACAGATAAAACAAAACGATTTAAGGTATACGAAGATTACAAATTAAAACTAAAAGCGTATAGTAAAAAACGGTTTGATCCATTTTGCAGATGGGATCGAATACAGGTCCCGATTGAAAGAAATAGCGAATATTCATTTGAAACCACCATTGGACAATTAAATTTCTTTAAATGGGCACTTGAAAATAAAATTATTGATTATATTGATTCTCATTACGATGAAATAGAAAATGACATGAATGAAAACAATAGTTTATCTAAATCCCGTAAAACCCCAAAGTCAAAAAATTCGGAAAATACAAGAAAAAAACGCGAAGAATTATCTATAAATGCAATAAAAACATTTCGTCACGAAAATGTTGAAATTATTGTAAAGTTTAATTAAATAGAAATAGATAGTTATATTATGGGAAATAAACAAAGTTTACCACTTTGCCATTTCGAAGAACTACAAAAAAAAATAACAGAACCATCTGATTCCTTTATATTAATCAATACAATGGAAACAAATGAACAAGGATGTTTAATATGTGGTACATTAACACCCGACGAAGAAATAAACGAAATTAACAACTGTTTAAAATTAAAAATAAAAAAAGATATTATTCTTTATGGTAAAAATTACCATGATACAAAAATTCATACTAAATATTCACAATTGAATCAATATGGATTATTCAATATTAAATTATATATTGGTGGATTATTTGAATGGTTATTATTACAAGAAACATTCGGGTGTAAATTATTTCCAACCACAACTCAAGAATTAGACCTTTTAAAATACAAATAAAATTGAATTAAACATGATATTGTATATTTTATACACAATATCATGAATTTCTTACAACAAACAAAACTGTCTAAAGCAGAATGGTGTAAAATGGAAGAAGCAATTACAAATAAAAAAGAACAACATATTTTAAGAATGATTGAAAAAGGATATAATGACACCGAAATTAATTACAATCCGTTTATATCTTTACGAACATTTTTAAATATTCGTAATGAATTTGACGAAATTGTCTTTGAGAATCTGTTAAAAGACAAAATTTTAAAATTAGATAAAAAAAATATACTTCAATTTGACACGTGTTCCTGTTTTAAACGGAAATCTAAAAAAACAAAACCCATCTCAAAATCAGATTCAATTAAAATTGCAAATTCGATTCGTTTACTTGACGGGTCGGAATCATCTACCAAATATGAAGATTCTATTATAGAATATATGCTTTTACGAGAACTAAAAACATTTTCAAAATTGTTGCAAAAAAAGAAAGATGATAAAAAGTATGGACTTACATTATTCAATTTATATTTTATCCAAAAAACACATTATGATGTCATAAATACATTTATGAATAACGTGATTACTTATGTTTTAAAGAATCATTTAAAAAATCTTAATGTACATATGATTTTAAAAAGTGTATCTAAATATATTGAACATAATCCAATATTTCAATGTGAAACTTATTCTTTATATTCACATCAAAAAGACATATTTCAATTCTTTAAATCCAATCCGGTGAAATCGAAATTTGTATTTTATTGTGCACCAACATCATCTGGTAAAACACTTACACCGCTAGCGCTTACAACAGAATATAAAGTGTTGTTTATGTGTGCATCTAAACACATTGGTCTTGGTTTGGCAAAAAGTGGTTATTTTCTAAATAAAAAAATTGGATTTGCATTTGGTTGCAATGATATAGATCAAATTCGATTGAATTATAATGCGATTAATAGTTACAAAGAAGGAAAATATAAAAAATTACCTGATCATAGTGATGGTAAAAAAGTGGAAATCATGATATGCGATTTAACGTCTTTCGAGTCTGCGATGTTATATATGAAATCATTTCATCCAATTGAAAAAATAATATTATTCTGGGATGAACCAACTATTGGGTTGGACGTCCAAACTCATCCATTACACGAAACCATTCAAAAAAATTGGTCTTTAAATCTAATTCCAAACGTAATCTTTTCTTGCGCGACACTTCCAAGTCAAGATAAAATTCAACCAGTTGTAATGGATTTCCAAAAGAAATTTCCTGACGCTTCCATTGAATATATTGAATCGCATGACCAAAATACAAATTTAATGATTTATGATGAGTTCGGAAATATTTTAACACCTCATATGTATTTCGAAGATTATATTGAAATGAAACAATTTATAGAATATCAAAGTAAAAAATATTATAAATTTTATAATTGCAACGAATGTGCCAAGTTTCTCTTGCACTATGATAAAGAGATTGATCCTACATTTATTCAAACTTATTTTGATAGTTTAAATTCGGTTACAATGTTTCACATTAAAGACATGTATGTGTTTTGCTTGTTAAATATACCCTCGGAATCTTGGAAAAAGATTCGAGATGATTATTTAGTTAATAACCCACTTTCAACCGTTCCGCATAAAGACATTGGTTGTAATTTGACTACAAATCACGCGACAAGTTTAACCAATGGTCCAACATTATATATTTCCAACGATGTTCAAAATATTTGTAAATATTTACTTCATATTACAAAAATGGATTCCAAAATACTTCAAAAAATCCAAACCAAAATAGACGAAAATACAACAATATCCACACAACTAAGTAAAAAACGCAAAGACTATGAAGATAAGATTGAAAAGTTTAAAGACAATGAAAAAGTAATGGAACAAATGCGACTTCCAAAAGATATTATGGATTTACATAAGGAAATTCAAACTTTAGAATCAAAAATCAAGACTTTAACATTAGATAACATATTTAAACCAAATACACGGGATCATTTTCAAAAATGGAATCAATATCCCGAACTAGATTACGATAGTGTGGATCTATATACATCACATGTGGAAGATTCTCATATTAAAATGATTATGGAATTATATACAATTCACCCACTATATAAAATTTTGCTTTTAATGGGCATTGGTATATTTTCGAATGAAATAATGCCATGTGAAAATAATCATGTTGCCGATATAAAGGAAGAAAATAATAAATATGTGGAAATTATGAAAATGTTAGCAGAACAAAAAGCATTGTATTTGATTATTGCAAATAGTGATTATATTTATGGAACAAATTATCAATTTAGTCATTGTTATTTAGGTAAGGATATGAAAAACATGACTCAAGAAAAAACAATTCAGTCTATTGGGCGAATTGGTCGACAAGATAAAAATAAACATTTTAGTTTTCGATTTCGTTCTAAAGAACAATTAGACCTATTATACCAAATACCAGAAAACAACATTGAAGCTGAAAACATGAATCGCCTATTTACAAGCAATTAACGCGACAAATATATAAATTAAAAAATATAACAATATAATAATGATACCTCGTATTTTTAATTTATCTTTGAAGGAAATAGAAGATTTTATTGACAAACATTCAAATATCAAACAAGATAAAAAAGTAGAAAGTGGTGAAGTATTTACACCATTTCATTTGGTAGTTGAAATGGTAAATACTTTTCCAAAAACGATATGGAAAAATCCTAATTTAAAATGGTTAGATCCCGGTTGCGGTGTTGGTAATTTTTCAATGGTTGTCTTTTATTATTTGGATCAAGGGTTAAAAAGTTGGGAATCAAATTCCTCAAAACGCCGAAAGCATATTATTGAAAATATGTTATATATGATTGAAATTACACCAAATAATGTAAAAATTGTAAAAGAATTATTTGGAGAAAATGCTAATATCGCACAACATGATTTTTTATTGGAAAAAGACAAATGGTCGACATTATTCGGAATCGATCAATTTGATGTGATCCTAGGAAATCCACCATATAATAAAAATGGAATGCGTGGAAAAGGAAGGAGCGATCCAGGATTAACAGTTATATGGAATAAATTCGTTGATTTGTCTTTATTGTCTTTAAAACCAAAGGGTTATTGTTTATTTTTTACACCGAATAGTTGGAATGAGTTAAAATCACCATTATCAAAACATATTATGCAACATCAAATTATACTATTGAAAAATTTTGATACACCAACTGCCTATAAATTATTTAAAAAGAAAGCAGGATCATTGCCGTTGTGTTATTATTTACTTCAAAAGGTAAAACCAATAAAAAAGACAAAAATATACGATTCTCTCATAGAAGATTTTATAGAGTTTGATATTCATAAGCATGAATTTATTCCAAATAAAAATATTGAACTTGTAAAGAAGGTTCTTTCTAAAACAAAAGAAAATTTAGATGACGATTATTATTTCACACCTCCAAAGGTAAAAAAAGACAAACAGTCCTTTTTTGATAGTTATTCAAAAAGACATCCTTACCCCCTAATAAATTACGTCCATAAAAAGATATATATATCTTATTCTTCTTCGCCCTCTTTTTTGCAAAATGGTCGCCCTAAACTTGTATTTCCAAATTATTCCATGGGATATCCTATTTTGGATGTTGATGGAATATTGGACGTTGGTGGACGTTCGTCTTATGTATTATATGCGAAAGACGATGATATCAATAAATTAAAAAAAATTCAAGAGTTTTTTTTAACGAATTTGGCATTAACATTAATCAATTCGTTAAAAACTGCTCAAAAGTTTTTAAGCACCCGAACCTTTACCTTGTTTCCGGATGCTTCAAAATTGCAAATTTCTATAAATGATAAAAACTTGGAATCTTATTATAATTTGACTTCCAAAGATAAAAAGTGTATAGAACATCAAATTGAAAAGGGAGAAGGAAATTTAACAGAAAAACGTCGTGAAGAACTTGTTAATTTTTCATTAGAATCTTACATATCTATAGACAAAATCGAACACATTAAACAAAATATAAAAAAAAGTGGAGCGTTTCAAAAAAGTTTAAAACGACGAAGAAGACACAAACGCAAAACAAAGAAAAATATGTAAAACAGAATAAAAAGAAGAGTGTAAACTATTTTAATGGAATCTTTGCCATGTGATTTAGTTTCTAAAATTTTTTTATATTTACAGACACCAGATGCAAAACTCGTAAAAACAAAAGCATTTCAAAAAAAATTAATAAAAAAACAAAATTTATATTCTTTTATGGACAATGAATTTAATTGGTTTCATGCACAATATTGTAATAAAAATGTTCATTATCCATGTCCAATATGTAAAGAAAATTATATATTTAACCAAAATACATGTAATCAGATGAAATATTTTAAACAAAGTATTCATTCATTATAATTTCACCAAACATGGTTTTGGTGTAATTTCCTTCTTTTTTCCCTGCTTTTTTTCAACGCTATAAATATCCTGTAAATAATCATTTAAATGTAGATATTTTTGAATCAAATATTGTTTTTTATGATAGTATGTTCTTCGCTTTGTATATTGTTTCTTAAAAATATCATGAGCATCAATAATATCAATCACCATAGGTTGTGTATGTTTACTCCGCAATATACGTCCAACCGATTGACATACGTCTGATTTAGGAGTTGCCATGCACAACGTGGTCAATGTTTTTATATCCAATCCTTCTGATGCCATTGCATAAGTGGCAATAATCACTTTTTTACTTTCGCTTTCTTTTAACGCATCTTCTTTCATTCCACCAATATAAAATCCAACACTTGGTTCAAATGTAATAATACTGTCATATAACGACTGAATTAAGGTTTTATTGTGCGCCAAAATCATAATTTGTTGTTCATTTTTTTCTTTTAACTCGTGATGAATTATATTTGTTATCATAGAGGTGCGATTATCATTTTCACATAATTTTGTTATCATACTACTATACATTGGATTCCCTCGAAAATCGGTTTTTACTTCATTAAATTCGTCATTATACGGATCCTCAAACAATACTGCTTTAACAAGAACTTCTGTTGTAAGATCTGTTTTTTCTTTATGAACAACCGGTCCTATAAAATATTTGAATACTTTTGTCAATCCGTCTTTTCGAGTCATTGTTCCACTTAATCCAAGAACATAATTCGTATGAATTCGTATCATAACGTTTGAAAATACTTCGGCGCTCAAATGATGACATTCGTCATAAATTGTTAATCCAAATTCTTTTACAATATTTTCATTTAAATCTTTCGTAGATAAAGTTTGCAACATACCAATGACAATATCTTTACCTTCCACATCAATAATTTGTCCTTGAATTAAACCTACTTTTGCTTGTGGTAAAAATTGGGCAATGCGTTCTTTCCATTGATTCAACAAGAACGATTTATGAACGACCACTAATGTTTTCGTTTTTAATAGCGATATTACATTTAGCGCCATAACAGTTTTTCCTTTTCCGGGTTCAACGTCCAATAACCCTCCACCGCTCGAACCAACGTGATTTATAAATTTTTGAATAATATTTGTTTGATAGTCAAATAACGTTCCTTGAAATTCTAATTCGATTGGTTGACCTTTGGATAAAATATTTTGCGAACATGCTCCAAATTTTTCAATTCCATAATATCTAGGTAAATATATTTTAGTAGACGACTCGCGATAAATCGGATATTGCACATTTGTAACAAATCCATTCATAGAATTATTTGGTTTTACGGTCATATCACCCCGAATATTATGTAACTCCGTTTGTGTAAATGATTCTTTTTGAATCGTATATCCTTTTTTTCCAATATAAGACATCTAATAATTATCTAATATAACTATTTCTTTTCAATTTTTAATTTATTTCTTTATATATATAAATCATGAATTCCAAAAAATTGATGAAACAAACCAAATCACTATTTACTCTTGACAATATTGTCGGAGTAATACTAGCTGTTCTTATCTTTTTTGATTTTAAGATAGAAAATGACTTTAAAGATATGCTAAAAAGTCCACCTGGAATGATTTTAGCTTTAGTGTTATTAGTCGTTATTTTTATTTTTATGAATCCAATTGTTGGACTATTATATATTATCTATATTTACGAATGTGTTAAAGATACCGCACTTCATCCAAGCAAATTTAACAGCAGTTCTGTTATGAAACAAAACATTTTAAAACAATTAAATAATAATCCCGAAAGAAAAAAAGAAGATAGTGTAGATTATGACATTATTAATAAAATGGCACCAATCGTAAAAAAAAGAGAAAAATCCAATTCTAATTTTGTCCCACATATTGATGATAATATTTCATTTGAAAAACTTTAATTAATGCATAAATATACAAATTATGCATTAATGATAATATTCGTATAAATACATTCCATGAGACCAATTTTGTAATGGTTTAAGATCTAATGTATAATTCGATTTAATAGATAAGTCTAACAATTTGTCATATAAATCGCTCATTTCATCTAGGGTGTATATGTTATCTGGACTTTCTAATAAACCAACCACCTTTAAACTTTTATTTTTTTCATTTTCCGAAACTAAAATAAAAAATTGATTTCTCTTGTAAGAAAGACAATGACAAAATGGTTTATGTGTATTTTCAGTGCACCATATAATTGATTTCCAACATTCATTAATTCGTGTATCCGATAATGGAGTTGGATTTGTTTTCCAAATATCAATCCAACTGTTTGCAAATATTTTTAAATGACTCTTATCTAATATTGTTATTTTTTTTGTTCCAGATAACAAAGCGCAACATATATTAATCATAAGCAAAAAACAATATATCCTCATTATTGTATAATCATATTTTTATATTTTTAAAATTACCTCATTACTATTTTAAATAATCGGCGAGTCCTTTCACTGATTCCCATTTAAAACCCATAAATATCACAATCAGTAGAATAGAAGTTGTAATAAAAATCGCTTTCTGTACTGTTGAAATCTTACTGAATATTGATTCCTGAAATAGTGAAACAAAAAACCAAATTATAGAACCTATAATCGCACAAATCAATACAACTCCCATAATTTTAATTATGTTTTTACTCTCTGTGAGAGTCATTCGTTGCAATCCATTAATTGCTTGCGGTAGCTGCGGTAGCCCCATAAATATAATAAAACACAACAGCACCAATGAACCTAACATAATCCCAACATTACTTAATATTTTATTCGAAATAATTGATTTTTTAGTTGGATTGCTAAGTGTAAATAAAATACTTATGGTAATCATCATAAATAATAAAACGACTACCGCCGAGCCTACAAATATAAGACTGTTTGATATATTTTGAGTCATGTTATTTTTCATAGATTCTAGTGTGAATTCTTCTCTGTTTGCAGTGTCTTTCATAAATTTTATAATACTATCCTCTTTTCTTGTTACATATTTTACCGTAAAATAACAACATACGCCAATAATAATTAATATAAAAAGAAATAACAAGGCATTGCCGGCGTCGCCTATATTATCTACATTGATCAATGGTTTAATTGAAAATACCTTTTTTGGTTTAATAATTTCATTTTCTGTTCCTGAACCCACCGGCGAACAATCTATATAAATATCATCTTGGAACCCTAATACATTCAAATCCATATTTATTGGAAAATTGTTTGATTCAGATACAAGACCTGCCTTGAAATCTGACGCGATCGGTGTTTGAATATCTTTAAAAAATTGCGAAAAACTAGAATCGCTCATATTTAAACTAACTGGTCCAGATATCAATGATATAATTGTATCATTATTAATTGTATATTTATAAAATGTATCATCAATATTGATAATCGAATTTAAATTCAAATCTAAATTACCGATGTTAATATAATTTGTATTTCCAGATATTTCATTCGAATATGTATTGATAGAACTTTTTAAAGTAGAAAAATCACTAGGAGTGTCTTTCATGGAATCTTCATTATCATCAAATGGAATTATAATATATAAATTACTATTACTGTCTGTAATACTTTTATTTTTAATCACAATGGAATATCCATATTCAGTTCCTGCATCATCCGCACCTCTAGAAATATAAAACGAATCAAAATAATAAGAATTATTATTTAATAATACCACCTTTTTTGTTGTAATACTCTCAAGTGAAACCTGTAATCCATTCAACCCCAATGTAGAATCACTCGAAATACTTCTTGCCTTAAATGATTGATTTGTCAGAATTGGATAATTAAAAATAAAGGATATATCCATAGATTCTGTTTTTGTGTCATCGCTTGTTATATCGATTGGTCTTGTAGACATTATATATATATATATATTCTACATTTATTTCCATAGAATATATACTTATAGAGATTAAATATTGCTCGTATCTACTAGGTTGGTTCATCCATATCTCCAGTTGCACCACCGTCTCCTCCAGTTGAATCGTCTCCTCCAGTTGAATCGTCTCCTCCAGTTGAATCGTCTCCTCCAGTTGAATCGTCTCCTCCAGTTGAATCGTCTCCTCCAGTTGCATCGCCTGTAAGTTTACTCTTTAAAAATTCAAAATATTTTTTAAAAAAAGAAGCAGGTGCGTTATTACTTGTATTCGTTTTACCTGCTTCTATATCTATATTTATATTATTTGTAATATATTCAACATTCGAAATATCTGTGCCATGAATACTCATTATTTTTTTTTTAAAATCTGTATCTCCAGGTAAATCCCGTGCAATAAAATCAGAATCACCATCTCCTTTCACCCATGCTATCAAGTCTTCTGAGTTAGAATTACTCATTAATGTCTGGCATTCACTTACGTCAGTTGCATCAATAATACTTGCACATGCACCACTTAAATCTTCAAATCCTTCGTTGCGAAACATTTTTCTTGCCCCAATTAATAAATTCACAACAACGAATGGAATTCCTAAAACAATTATCATATTTTTTTTCCTATCTTGCGTATAAACAATAAATGCAATCAAAACAAATAAAAACAATGATTCATTGTCTTGATTTGTCCATAAATAAAATAGATTTACAACTGTCGCAATTGCAATTACAAAAAGTAACAAACTAGAATTCAAGATTTTATCACATTTCGGTATAAGATTTTTTACATTTTTTAAATTCATTTTTAATTTTTTATTTGTTTTTCTCTTATTGGTATTTTTAGAAGGCATTTGTATATATTGTTCTAATATTTTATTCATGTAAATAATGTTCAATTTCTTTAATATTTGAAATTAATATATGATCTGTTGGGTTTTCCTTTACCTGTGTCCGATAATCATTTAAAATAGTTCGCATAATCAATTTATCTTCAACACTAAGGGGTATTTTTTTTAATTTATTTTCCAAATTATTATATAATTCTTTGTTTTTATCACGATGTTCCATAATAAAAACAAATATTAATTAATTGAAACTATAACTTATTATTTTGTTGAGATATAAAAAAATGTTAACATATATTATTTAGAATTAGTAATTCTAAAATGTCCAATAAAAACGAAGAACCACTCCTTACCGAAGATGATAACAGATATGTAATGTTTCCAATTAAGGATCAGGATATATGGAAAATGTATAAAAAACAAATGGATTGTTTTTGGCGCGCGGAAGAAATAGATTTATCAAAAGATTTAACACATTGGGAACGTTTAAATAACGATGAACAATATTTCATAAAAATGATATTGGCATTTTTTGCCGCATCAGATGGAATCGTTTTGGAAAATTTAGGATTACGATTTTTGGGCGATGTTCAATTAGCAGAAGCTCGGGCGTTTTATGGATTTCAAATTGCAATGGAGAATATACATTCGGAAACCTATTCTCTTTTAATTGATACATATATCAAAAATAAAGAAGAAAAATTTGATTTATTTCACGCAATCGAAAAGTTTGAATGCATCGGTAAAAAAGCGAAATGGGCTCAAAAATGGATTAACGACAAGCGTTCTAGTTTTGCCACTCGTTTAATTGCATTTGCATGCGTAGAAGGAATTTTTTTTAGTGGTAGTTTTTGTTCAATATTTTGGTTGAAAAAACGAGGACTTATGCCGGGGTTAACATTCAGTAATGAATTAATATCTCGAGATGAAGCACTTCATACAGAATTTGCAATCTTACTTTATAGTAAATTAGAAAAGAAACTATCCAAAAAAAAAATCATAGAAATCATACGTGAAGCGGTTGAAATTGAGAAAGAATTTATTTGTCAAGCGCTACCTTGTAAACTGATTGGTATGAATTCAACTCTTATGGAAAAATATATTGAATATGTTGGCGATCGTCTCATTCTTCAACTTGGTTGTGAAAAAATATATAATACACCAAATCCATTAGATTTTATGGAAATGATTTCGTTAGAAAGTAAAACAAATTTCTTCGAATCTCGGGTTAGTGACTATGCTCTTGCGGATAAATCATGCAAAGAAGACGCGTTTAATGACGATTGTTTTGAGTTTTAAACATAATAATCGACGAGAGAACCGCATTTTGTAATTCAAATAGACTATTAATAATTGGTCGATCCATGTAATGTGGGTGTAGTCCAAATAACATTGAAGATATTGCAAGAGAAGCAAATATAATTTTTTTTGTCTTTTCTTCACCAAATGTTACAGGGAATGTTTTAATTCCATTTTTCGTATCTTCTTCTATGTCCATAATGTCTGCGTAATTGGTAGATGCAAATAAAATTAACATACATGGTAAATAATCATAAGGGTCGTTCAATATATTATAATTATGTTCATACAAAACACATGGCATTATTATCGTGGCAAATGTCCACATGAATGACACATAAAAAGGTTTTAAAAATGCCGCCTGAATTTTTAAATCTTTATAGTATTCAGTTGAATATAATAATGTCAAAATGGGTATTGTATGAAGAGGATCATGATTTTCATATAATATAAAAGCAATTCCATAAAACGCGACACAATATGAAAATCGAGTAAGATGTCGATATTGTAATAAAGATTTGTATAATTTTTCTTTACTTGTTGCCATTTGCGTTTCCTCGTATTCTAATGCATCTTTATATCTATCTTTTCCATAACTGTAATAACCAATTAAAAATTGCAACAATAATAGTTTACTCGTTGTTATATCATATCCGTAATGTAAATTCGTAAATATATTACTAATCAGATTTAAGGGAATTCCTACATCTAATCCGTTAATCCAATTAATATCATCTAAATTTAAAGATTTATGAATAATACGCGTTCTATTTATTGCCACGGTTGATGTAGTTGAAATTGTTTTTACCGGTAAAGTGGGTAAAAACGACGCAATATGATAAAAACCCATATATAGACAAAAAATATATTAAATTCACGAATCGAATATCTTTCGACAAAATTATATATTCAAAAAAATATAGAACTAAATATAATATACACATATAATGAGTAGATTATTAAAAGAGAACGACGACTTGTTTATTGTATATAGATATAACATACACACTATGAGTAATACTAAATTTATAATGGGAATATACAACACAGAAGAAAAAGCATTGACTCGTCTATGTCAATTAGCGCCCAAATATAATAAACAATTGGGTTCGCGCGTATCTGTAGATGGATTCGTAGTCTTTATAAATAAAGTAAAATATGGGGATTCTAATATTGAAATGTTTACAACGTAATTTTGTTACATATTTTTATAAAAGTCCTGTATGATTGGAACAACCTCGTCAAAATAAGATATTTTATCTGTTTCTGGTTGCTCTTTTGGAAATAACCATTTATTTAAACTATTCGCCCACGGACGATCTAAAATATCAAAATGACTAAATTCCTTGTCGATTGATTTTTGTATAATCGTTGTATTTTCTAAAGAATTAAATTCCATTTTCAAACTATTAATTGGCGGAACCATTGGGAACGTTTTCCATTGATCTGATTTCTTGTGATTTAAAATTAAAATTTTATTATTATGGTTATCTTCGCTCATACCTTCATTTTGAAAAATATATGTTTTTAATTCTTCCATATAATCCATTTCAAATATATTTTTTAGCGATTGGTCTATTTCCTCTAAATTAATATCTATATTAATCTGTTTCGGAAGCGTAGGAAATACAGAAAATGATGTAAATGATGGAACAGAAACTGAATATTTTTGAAAATCAAGAGGGTCAATTAAAACTGCTTTTTTATTTATAGTTTCGTTTAAATTATCATATATATTCATTAACTGATTTGCTCCAGACGAATGAGACAATAACAATACTTCTTTATTAAAAATAGTAGGTTCATACAAGTCAATATTATCAACGTTTACTTTTACGTCATAATCTTCTTTCAAGTAATCAATAAATGTATGATATAGTTCCTGCGGGACATTATTTTTTAAATTCGCCGAAAAAAAATATAGTGGTTTTTTAAATACTTGAATATCTTTAGGTACGATATTATAAGCATAACTAGATGTAAAAATCATTAACATATACGCAGTTAAATTGCGAATCATATTTGTTATAGCATAATTATATTTTTCTTTTTAATTTATTTTAAATTAGTATAATATACAATAATTATGAATATTTACAAAAGGATCTTTCTTTTTGTTCAACTAGTTGGATTTGCGTTCACAACTCACTCCTTTATAATACCAAATGCATTAGACTCTAATATATTTTTTCCATTTTCTCCCATTGATCAACAACAATTAGAACATATACGAACCGAAACTGGTAAAGAAATTGTATTACAAGTATCCGATTTTCTACCAAAATTTGATACAGTTGGTCATAAAATTCTTAGTGCAAATCACAATTTCATCCAAGATATTCTTGCAAATCAACTATTAAGTCATGAAATGAAAAAAGCAGCAATTCTTGGTTCTATTAAATTAGCGCAATATGGCGATGACATGGGTTCGTTAATATTACAACAATATTATAATCTAGTAGATTCTTGTTTATGAAATCAGTTTAAATACTTATATATCTTAAATATATATGCATTTAAAATTTTTACGGTTTGTATACAATGGATTATTATCTGGTATGCCATTTATAGCGTATAATCCAATTACAAAAACTCCTATACATGTTCCATTTACAATAAAGGAACAAAGCACGTATATTAATTATAAATTATCAAATACGTATACTCACGAATTAAATGAATATATACATGAATATGATAAAAATATGGATATTACACCTATTAAACTTTTATCCAACGAAGAAGCGGCAAGTCCATATTTAAGTGTAAACGTATACAATTGTTCAAGTCCTATCTTTTTTAATGAAAATGATGACATTACAAGATTTGAAATTAATACCTATATACGAAAATGGAACTCAACTACAAATAGTTATTCATATGGAACTCTTATTCTAGATTATACTTCGAATGAATTATCCATGGATCCTATTCATATTTTTAAACCTAAAGAAAATGTGCGATTTGTAAACGACCATTCCTATTTAAATGAATATATGAATCATATCGATTGTACGTCGGAAAAAGATGATATTTATTTTAATATTTCGTTAATACCCTGGTATTATAGTTCTACAGAATCAACAAATCATGAACGTAAGCAAATTCACGATGACTTAATTCAATATAGTGATGCAATCTATTATAAAAATGGAATATACGATAAACTATACTACGACTCATCATTGGTTAATGCTCCTATTCATTTTCCATTTGTTCTTCATAAAAAGACAAATTTCTATTATCGAGGAATGATTTTCGATAAACCAGACTATGTCTTTTTTTTTGAAAAACCCATCTTTTTTGTAGGGGGGATGTGGGAAAATATATTTACACTAGACAATCCTACTGAAAATAAAAATTGATTTATTAATTATTTAATTACTTCATTAAATAATTAATACATGGATTTATCATTTAATGAAGAACAAATGGATAAAAAAAAGGCACTTGAATGGTTTTCTCCACAAGTGATCGAAAGAACATCATCGACTATATCCTTAAATAAGGATAACCTACCAAATGAAATATCAATTTGTTCTAAACTGATTCACTATAATATACTTCGAATGAGCGCATCGAATCTTGTTTGCACTCCTACAACATTTTTAAACAATTTACCTCGCGAAATAGTTCAACATATCAAAAGTTATTTTCATATTAAACCATTAAAATATTCATCATTTAAAAAAATGTGGTATCTTGAATATATAAAACAATTAAATGTTTTAAAAAAAGAAGACGAATTTGATCTATACTATTATGATCCATTCTGTGATGATTGTGGTTGGGCGAATTTGCGACTAAAACAAATAAATCATATTATAAATACAATAAACGATGAACTTTAACATAATCTAATACATTCTTTGGTCGTTTCTAATGCTCCTTCTACCCACGCTTGTTTTTGAGAAAACGCTTCACCAATGATATATAGATTTGGTAATGGATTTTTTATTTCATCATATATTGATTTTGAATCACATCCCGCTTTCCAATGATGGCACCCAATGGTCCATAAATGACTCTTAAAATAGAATGGTTTTGGAATACTTGCTTCTGGAAATAAAATAAATAATTCTTTTTGAATCATATTCATAATGACTATGTCAGATTTTAACAATTGTTTTTTTTTATCTTTCCAAAATGGATTAATATCATTATTATCCGTATACGAAATCATAATTAATCCACTATTTGGGTCAATTGGTATAATTTGTCTTATAAATGAATTTGTAATTATTTTCGGTAAATCGTGAAACCATACTTTTTGATTAGACGATTTCGGATATTTTGCATATATCCGTAATAAAGGAGCACTATAAATAAATTTTAAATTATGATACATGGGTTTCAATAATGAAAATGATTTTAATTGATTTGCTTTTAATGCAAAAATAACTTTTTTACTATAAAATGTTTTAGATGTATTTGTTTCGATTTTATATTCATCGCCGTGTTTCCTAACATTTGTTACAATCGTTTTATTTAAAAAAGACAAGTTTTGTTTGTCTTTGTGTTTTAAATACATTTTATTACACAATGAACTAAATCCGTCCTTTACAACATAAAAATGATTCGATATAAAATCTCGTTGAAATGATCCTAATGCATCATATGCATTCATTTCATTTATTTCGGAATCATATCCAAATATATCTTTTATTTTTCTACTTAACAATGGTTCTTTTGATAAATAATCAATCCATTGCGCCAATGTATATTGTTGGATTGTTTTTTTAGAATACGATTTACTTTTTTTTACAATATTTTTCATAATATTTCCTAAAGTTTCATTGACATTATGTAGAGGTATTATCATATTATCTTTAGTTTTATGTAAAAACAAACTATTTGATGGTAATTTTACTTTATGACATTTATATTCCTTTAACAACGATAAAAGAAGAGAATGATTATCGTTAAATCTTGCACCTCCAATTTCATAGTCAGGTCTTTTGTGAGTATGTAAACGTCCTCCCCAATAAGTCCGATCATCAATAATTAGAATAGTATAATTTTTATTTTTTTTATATAATTCTTGAAGACAATATAGTCCACTTATTCCACCCCCGACGATAATGTAATCGTACATATATTATTTAAATATAATTTATCCATATTTTTATTTAAAGATTTTTGACAAGTATTTAATAAATTAAACGCAATGAGTTCTTCTTCAAAAGACAATATCTTAATGATTAAAACGGTTCAAATTGCTCCATTTCGAACTCTTATGGTTGCATTAAAAGACATTTTACTTGAGACGAATATATGTTTTCAAAAGGACGGAATTCGTATTATCAACATGGATAAATCCCAAACCATTTTAGTAAATATGCATTTAGGCGCTGATAATTTTGAATATTATGAATGTAATCGTGAAAAAATTATTGTAGGTGTAAATATGCTTCATTTTTTTAAATTAATTAATTCCATCGATAATGACGAAACGTTAAGTATTTATATCGAAGACAAAGATTATAATCAAGGCATTGTTGAACATTTAAATTTAAAATTTGAAAATAAAAATATTAAACAATGTAAAATTCAAAAACTAAAACTAATTGAACCAGACCAAGAAGAATTAAGTGTGCCAGATGTAGCGTTTAGTTCTATTATTCACATGCCTTCTAGCGATTTCCAAAAAATTGTTCGTGATTTAAATAATATTTCTGATAAATTGGAAATTAAGTCGGTTCAAAATCAACTAATCTTTAAATGCGACGGAGCATTTGCAAATGCTGAAATTGTTCGTTCTGAAAGTGACGGAATGGGATTCGTACAAAAAGACAATTCGATTATCCAAGGAGAATTTTCTCTAAAAAATTTAAATTATTTTATTAAATGCACCAATCTTTGTAATCACATTGAAATTTATCTTGCAAATGATTTACCATTAATTGTAAAATATAATGTTGCCTCGCTCGGCACAATTAAATTAGGTCTTGCGCCAATTCCAAGCACATCATAAATATTATTTATTACTATTAGTTTAAACAAAACGCTTTAATAAAAGATAAACAAATGGATTTATCTTTTATTCAAACAGAACTTAATGAAAAAGGGTATTGTATTGTCCCAAATATCTTAAATGAAGACGAAATCAATATAGCAACCGACGCATTTAAAGAATGGCAAAATAGTATTCCAGAACACGATTATGTATCAGAAAATATAAATTCAAATGGAATTTATAAATTTTATACAGCAGGACATACACGACACGCTTGGTTTATTCGCACGCGTCCAAATGTGCAAAATGTATTTAAAGAATTATGGAAGACTGATGAATTAATTACATCCTTTGACGGATGTTGCTACATTTCAAAAGATAGTAAAAAGGAAGATACTTGTTGGATACATAGCGATCAGGGACCATTGCGTAAAGGTTGCCAATGTTATCAATCCATCGTTTCTTTAACAGAAAACAAGGAAAAAACCCTAGTTGTTTACGAAGGAAGTCATTTATTACATGAATCTTATTTTGAAGAAAGAAATAATAAAAGTGAAAGCAATTGGCAACTAATTGATCCCGAATATCTTTCAAACATTGAAGAGAAACGACGAATATTACATGTTCCTGTTGGAGCAATGGTTATTTGGGATAGTCGAACGTTTCATCAAAACCAATACGGTAATATAGAATCAGACGAAGAACGCATGATACAATATATTTGTTTCTTTCCTAAAAACCACCCATTTAATGATGAAGAAAATCAAGAAGTAAGAGAATTCTGTTTTGATCATAGAATATCAAGCACTCATTGGCCAGCGCCATTACGATATCTTCCATTGCAACCTTCTTCATTTGGATTTAGCGAAGTATATATTGATTATGAAACTTTACCCATTCCATATATTGATGATCTCATAGAAGAAATAGAAGATATATTATAATTATAAAAAATATTAAACTTTATATATAATGCAAGGTTCATATATTGTTCAAATTTCACTTAGTATTATTAGTTTTTTTATTTTATTGAGTGTTTATCAATATTTAGACGACTTGAAAGACTGTTCTTGTTTTATTGAAAACCAACACCCTGATTATAAAGTAAACATTGATTTTCTCAAATTTTATCAAATTCTTGAAATCATTACTCTTTTTATATTTATTGTTTTTATTTCAATGTATAAATCAAAAATATTCAGAGGTGGTGGAAAAGACGGAATGCGTTTCTTTGTTATATTATCTACTTTAGTATTTTTATTTATAACCGGGTATGTTTCATATTCGTCTATTTTATTATACTTCATGTCAAAGAAAGACTGTATGTGTGTAAATAAATGGCAAAAATACATTGTTTATATACAAGGGACGTTTAATACAATTTATTTCTTACGGATATTATTTACATTTTTGTTCGTATTCCTTATTTTAAGTTTTAATATTAAAAAGAAACCGTAAATATATAATTTTAAATATTTATTTTGACGCACTTCTTAATTGGTCTATATACATGCTAAAATATTTTTTATTGATTTTTAATTTATCTTGGGACATGCTATATTTTTTATATAATGTATGCACATTGTCTTTTATATTTATCTTTTCTTTTTCAATGAAAAGATTAATTTCTTGTTTTTTATCCCATATATTACATTTCAAATTATGAACAACCTTCTCTTTAATCACGTCAAAATTACTATAATATAACTGAATTATCATATATATAGTAGACTCGCTTATATTTGTCTTTTTTTGTTTATGTTTATCGTGAAACAAATGTAAAATTTCACTTATTTCAAAATAATATTCATGTTCGCAAAATACAAAATGTTCATCCCAAAATTGACGAAATAAATGAATTGTTGGTATTTCCATGCTGTAACAACCAATTAATCGATTGCATGGATTTGTTTCTTCATAAGATTGATTAAATTCAGTAAATAAAGAATTCAAAAAATCAGAATAACTGGTAAATACGTGAATAAACAAATCGTTTTTTTGAGTATATTGTTTCCACAAAAATAATAAATCATTTTGTTCAATAAAACCATCTGGTTTATCGATTATATATTGAGATTTAAATGTATGAATCGTTGATGTTTTGTCGTTTTCTTGAAAATATTGAACCGATTTACTTATTTGTGATATATCCCCAATTACACTTTCTAAATAATTTTCAATACTATCGTAACGATTTGAATAATAAATAGACACACAAATCAAATTTACATAAAATTGTTCTTTAAAATGAAGCGCTTCGTAACAAATCGTTTTAGAAGGTATTACCAATTTATCACATTGAACATGATCCGTTGTATACTTAAATTTAAAGTAATTAAATACATTGTTATTACAAAAATACATACATATATATTTATTAATTTCATTTAAAAATGATTTAATATTGCTTTTCATAAAAATAATACTTTTTTGTGATTGATTTAGTGTCTGTTTTTTTAAAACAATCGTTCCAATCGTCAATAAAAATATTTTTGCATATTCTTTTTGCTCGAAAAACGTAGGAACCAAAATTCCTAATATTTCTTGTATCGTATCTGTATCTGGTATTGTATCATAAATGGTATTATCTTTTATGGAACGTAAAATAGACTGCTTTGTCATGTTTTTTAAAGACATGTCTATAATATTACGATAATTCTTGTAGTTTGTAATAAATGTAGATATATGATGAATCATATTATCATCATTTAATAATAAATAATTGTTGTTCACGTAATTATAATAAATTTTACTAGTTTTGTTATAAAATATCATATTATTACTTATAAAATCATCAGTTATCGTTTGGATAATATTTTTTTTATTATTCTCGTTATGTTGTGTTTCGTAAAAAGACAACATATTTTGATAAAACTGATCAACGTCTTCTTTATTCTGTAGTTCTGATTTTACTTTTTCAAATAAGGTTTCGATTGTTTCCATTAAGTAAAGTAATAATTTATATTTAAATATTTAATATTGAAATTATTTAATGAACCAACAAATAAATACAAATATTAAAGACTATTCGATTGATGATATTTTTAATCTTTTAGATATTCAATTGGAAAATCTTGAGAATGAAACCGATTTATCAAATAATATAAACGAAAAAGTAGATAAATATGTAAACGTTTTTACACGTTTAAATAATAATGCAATGGTTCAGTTTTTTAAGGATGTTCGTTCATCTTTATTAAATCCAGAAGATGAAGAAGAAGAAGACACCACAAATATAACAGATGCACAACAACTTGTTCAAATGTATAACACCGGATATAACGCAGAAACGAATAGAGGTATTATTACAAATACAACGGATACAACAGATAGTCGAGTATTCGATAGTTCTTCGGGTGCGGGTAACCCAATCAATCGTAAAACAATTACAAAATTACTTACAGTTGATAGTAGGTTTCGTTCTAATTACAGCGACACTACTCCAACAAATTATAGTATTGTATTACCATACGTTATTAGCAATGTAATCGAAATGAAATTATCAGATTTAGAGTTACCAACCACATTTTATCCAATTAACGATGATTGGGAAAATAATTATTTTTGGGTTGAATATACATATACCGAAAGCAACGAAGACGTGACTAAATATTTATACGTATATATACCATCAGGTAATTATTATCATACAAATTTAATTGAACTAATACAATCCGCATTTGATGACAATAGTATTCCATTAACCATTACTTTTGATTTAGATTACGATAATCTTGGGGGAGTAGGCGTAGGAACAGGATTAACCACAATCGAAACAAATACAAATCAACTCATAACTATTACAGAATTTAAATTAAATTTTAATTCAAAAAAACTAACAAGTACAGTAGACGATTATTATAATACATCTCATATAATAACAGATGATACCCTAATTACATCTCACTATGGTATAAACTCTACTATTAGTTATCATCAAAGATTCGGATGGTTACTTGGATATCGTAATTATTATTATAGCGGATTGATGAGTTATGATTCTGAATCTATTCTGGATATTATTGGACCAAAATACCTTTTCTTAGTTATAAATGATTTAAATAATTCATCCAATGTTAATTTTTTTAGTAATTCAGAAGATACCATGTTGCCTGATAATATTTTAGCGAGAATTTCAATGAAAGGTTATCCGTTTAATATTCAAACTCAGCACGATTTCTCAATTTATTCGGAACCACGCTTCTTCTTTGGACCAGTAACAATTCATCGGTTAGAAGTAAAAATTGTCGATGAATATGGACGCACTATGGATTTAAATGGAACTGATTTCGCATTTACATTGAGTTTAACAACAATTTACAGTCAAACGACTTGATCAATATACTTTATATATCGTTGTATCCACGCATTCAAAGACATATTTTTATACTTTGAATAATATAAACTATAATCGGTATTTTTTTTTAGATAATAATATACATTATTCTTAACCTCGTGGTCTTTTATATAAATGTTATTCCAAGGCAAATCGCCATTTGATAAAATATAAAAAATAACATAATAAAAAGAAATCATATCATCATGTTTATTATATCTATATTTGGATTTATGAACATTAAAACTACAAAATAATATTGTTCCTATTGTATTTTGTAGTTCCTTGTTTTCTTCATCGTATACGCAAGATAATCCCATATCAATGATACGAACTGTTCCTTTTAAACTAACCATAAAATTATCCGGTTTTATGTCGCGGTGTAATATATCATGATTATGAAGCATTTTTATACACTGAAAACATTGTATAAAATATTTTGACTTTAATTCTTCTTCTGTGCATTTGTTAATTTCGTCATTCAATGTACGCGGCAAATACTCCATGATCAAATAATGAGTTTTTTCGATTGTTCCGTATGATTTAACACTTATGAGATTTGAAATATTGTTCTTTTTTAATATTAAATACATGTTCATTTCATGTTTTATTAATTTTTTAGAAATGTCGCTCCCATTATCAAATTTAATTGCGACGATTGTATCTTTAATCATATGTTTTGCTTCAAATACACGTGAATAACTTCCGTTTCCTATTAAGTTTTGTATTTTATATTTATTTTTAAGAATCATTAGAATATGTTATAAATACACTTAAAGCTTTAAGTATAATTTATATTATCATGGAATATCTCGACAATTTTAAAAAATATACAAAAAATAATTTTGAGTTTAGTCCATTTCAAAATAATGCATGTAGTGCAATTTTAGAAAACAAACATGTCCTTATTACGGCGCATACGGGTTCTGGTAAAACACTTCCTGCCGAATTTGCGATTTATTATTATGTATTTGTATTGAAAAAACGCGTTATTTATACTTCGCCGATTAAAGCGCTTAGTAATCAAAAATACAAGGAATTCAAAGAAAAATACCCAGATATCGAAGTTGGTATTCTTACGGGCGACATTAAACATAATCCTGAAGCGCAAGTATTGATTATGACGACCGAAATTCTTCAAAATCAGTGTTTTAAACAACAAAATCGCGGAATGTTTTTGGATTTTCAAATGAATATGGAAGAAGAACTTGGTTGTGTTATTTTTGACGAAGTTCATTACATTGACGATTTAGATCGCGGCACAATTTGGGAACAAACGATGATGATGTTACCGAATCATGTCCCGTATGTTATGTTGTCCGCTACAATTGGTCAAAAAGAACTTTTCGCGAAATGGATTGAAAATATGACAGAAAAAGAGGTGGTCATTTGTCATCATTCCGAGAGAGTCGTTCCGCTGACTTTTTACGAATATTTTACAATTCCTCGTAAATATGTAGACAATATTCAAGATAAAACGAAAAAAAAAATATTTTTAGATAAAACATCTAAATCGTTGCGCGTCATCAAAACCCCCCAACATTATGATTATTCTATTTTAAATCATACAAAACAATGTAAAAAAGAATTATATAAAGACAGATACAATGTTCCACAAAAATATGTATTGAATGAATGTTTACAAGAGTTGCGTGACAATGATATGTTTCCGTGTTTGGTATTTGTGTTTTCACGAAAACAAGTCGAGCATTTGGCAAGTCAAATTACAACACCATTATATTTAGACGGTGAAAAGGACGCACGCATCGAACCAATGTTTCGGCAAAAGATTGTGAATCAGTTTTCAAATTGGCGCGAATATATTAGTTTACCCGAATACCAATTTTACGTAGATCTATTGGAAAAGGGAATCGGTGTTCATCACGCCGGTATGCTACCTGTATTTCGTGAAATTATGGAAATTTTATATGAACAAAAATATATCAAATGTTTAATTGCAACAGAAACCTTTGCAATTGGATTGAACATGCCAACGCGAACTGCTGTTTTTCATTCTTTGTATAAACACGATGGAACTCAAATGCGCTTGCTAAAATGCCACGAATTTACACAAATGGCGGGGCGCGCCGGACGACGTAATTTGGATACAGTTGGTCATGTTATTTTGTTGAGTAATTTATATGATCCACCTGGAGAAAACGAATATTATCAATTGTTTCATGGGTCACCGAAGGTATTGAAATCCAAATTTCGCATTACCTATCATTTACTCCTAAATTATTTGAACGACTATAGTGAAGAAGATTTTATAAACATGGTGCAAAAATCAATGATGAACATCGATATTCAAAATGAAATAACACGTTCTAGTAATGTTTTATCAACGTTGTGCGAAACCCTAAAAGAACAACAAACAATAATAGATTCTTATCCTTTTAATGTATGTGAGTTTTTTAAACATTATGATAATTTACTTGAAAAAATGAAAACTGCAAAAAATAAAGAAAAAAAAGTATTAGGGCGAACATTGCGACAACTGGAAGAAAATGAATCTCAAAAAATAAAACAAAAACCAATTTATGAAAAATATAAAATAACAAAACAAGAAATTGAACAAGAAACAAAGACAAAAGAATATGCGGAATCTTATGTTCAAACTCAAATTCGCGGATTATATGAAATATTGATTTCTGGTCAATTTATAGATAATTTCTATAAACCAACACAAAAAGGATTAAATGCGTGTTATTTGCATGAAATGCCGTGTTTAGTTTTTTGTGATTTTTATGAAAAATATAATAAATTAGAATCTTATGATGAATCGCAGATCCTTTCTGTATTATCTTGCTTTTATAGTTTAAAAGTGAAAGACGATTATAAAACATTTGTTCCTCCATTCATGAAAGATGAAATGCAATATATGGATAACACTATTAAAAAATATATTGACCATGAACTTTCTTACAATTTGTATATTACATGTCATTACGAACTTCAATATGATTTAATGGAAAGAATCAAAATGTGGTATAATGATGTAGATGATGAAGTAAAAAGTCGTATATTCTTTCAGGAACTAATGCAAGAAAAAGATATATTTATTGGTGATTTTATGAAATGTTGTATGAAAATTGTGAACATGTGTAATGAATTAAAAATTTTTGCCGAAAATGATGGAAATTTTGCTTTTATGGAAAAAATTAATAGTATTCAGCGCAATATTCAAAAGAATATTGTGACGAATCAATCGTTTTATTTATGAAGTTGAATCATTTTTTGGAAGGAGGTCTTGTTTTTGTTATCACAGACCCGGGTTTAGCATCATAGTGCTCCGGCAGCGATAAAGCTACATTACTACTCTTTTGCTTATCAAGCATGTTTAATTGATTCAGCATCATTTGTCGGTAGTTATTACCCTTTAAATTAGGGTTATTCGTAATTTTCATTGCATTCGTCACCGTCAATGATTTAGATCCATTCCCATTCGGTAAGATATAATTTTTTTTACGTGCCACCGTGGCGGGGTCAGAAGGGGTCCCCGCAGACTTCGTCGCAGACTTCGTCGCAGACTTCGTCGCAGACTTCGTCGACCTCTTCCACGGAAAAAAACTCCCCCCCTTTTTTTTCATTGTTCTTCTCTTCTTATTTCGTCGATTAGATTTAGTTTTTCTTTTATAGTTTGTCCCTTTTTTCATTGTTCGTCTCTTAAAGTTTTGTCTAGCGTATCTAGTTTTAGTCATAATTATATATATAGTTAATATAAAAAATTATTGTTGGATTAATAATGATACTTTATTTATATAATTTAACATTGCGGTTTGTTTGTCCATTCCTAAATTATTATTCCACGCTTTCCATTTAGCTAGTGGTTTTTGGTCAAATATAACATTATTTGGTTTTGGAATATTACAATCACCGAGTGTTGCTTGTTTATAATATCCATACAATAAAAGTAGATCATTGTCGCATGGTGTTTTTGGTATTATTTTTAATAAATGTATAAATTTTTTAAATTTGTGTTCCGTGGTTTCTTGTGTAGACATTATTTACTATATAAAATATATTATTTATATATATATAATGAAAACAAGAAAACATGGGAAAAAACCGAAACATGTAACAAAAAAAATGAGGGGTGGCGCTAATGCTACCAGAAACACGTTAAAATTGCCTGACGGCCCGAACAACAACATGGACGAAGAGTATTCGAATGATACTACTGGTAACGACGTATTTGAACGAAAACTCACAACTGGTAACGACGTATTTGAACAAAAACTCACAACTGGTGATACAAAACGAATTTTTGCTAAGGGCGATGACGGTAGAATTATTATCAGAAATAGTGATGTTGATGAAAAGGAGGACTTCTATATGGTTGGTAATAGAATCATACCAGCTATAAGAGGTGCAATGAACCCTCCATATAATGCAAAAGAATGGTATAAGTCCCCTTTTTCTACAAGGATCGCCCCAGGAATGCCGCAACACCGGTATTTTAATGAGGAATATACGAATATGATAGAAAATCTCAGGGGTTTAAAGACAAATTCCGATACCGATTCATTTTTTCTACATGTAAACAGACACGCTACATCGTGTAATAATATGAAGTTAGGGAAGAGAGTAACCGGTGTAAATAAGGATTTTGAACCAGGATTGCCAATAGATGCGCTTTATAAAACTGCTTATTTAGGAATATGTAGATTCAGAGCACAGGTGTCGGGCGGGGAGTGGGATCCGAAATTTGATTTGAATAAGGAAACGAACACTCCGTCGGAGACCGGATTATCACTTCATACATCATGTATTGCTGTATCATGTTTATATAGAACATGGTGCACTGCTATATTACTATACTGTAATAGTTTAAATAGTGTATATATTGTAAATAAACATATCGAATTACATATTATACCATATGTAAAAGAAAGAATTGTAGAGGAAGGGTCATTCAAAGTTGGAGGAATCCTGGATAGAGGTAACATGCCAAAACCATTGGTTCACATGCTTAGTAAATTTTTGAAGTTTTTAAATGTATTAGCTGATAAAATGAAAAATAGTCAATTAAAACAAGATGAAACAACAAAAGAACACGGATTTGTAATGCCCAGTAAAGTTTTTATTTATGTTTGGAATGACGCGGGAGAAGGAGATCAATTTGATCCAATTGTAACAAATGAACCATATGTAATCGAGAACACCTTGAAAAATGGTTTGATAATATATTCTATACCACAAGAGACAAAAAAACTATTATATAAAAATAATCTTAATAGAAGAAGTGAATTGAAAAAGAGATATATAAATCCAAAGAGTTGGTGGGAGGGAGGACATAACGCTATACAATATGGTGGCAGTAATAAAGGGGAGGAGGAATCAGGAGAATATGAACTATATGATCCTATTATAGCAGATAAAACAATTGAACACGTTGATAGTGAAGAAACCGCAAAATATGAGTGGAAAACAGGTCGTATCGCTGCTGCTGTTTACGGTGCACCGGGTTTTCAATTTGCCATGAAACAGGCTCGCAGTAGTGGCGCGTCGTTCACGCCGGAATGGTCGTCTTATGGAAGCGCGTCACAATACACGACGCCTTTTACAGGACATGCCATAGATGGAGATATACCTTTAGCTGCTCAATTTTTAAGGGAGATAAGAGGAAGAATAAAGTCTGGAAGAATAAAGTCTGGAAGAATAAAGTCTGGAAGAATAAAGTCTGATTTTAAGAATATGGAATTCTTAAACCAATGGGATAAATCTATACACCTTGTTAGTCACTCAGCGGTAATGACTGGGTTCCTTGATGAACTCGTTGATCATTTAGACGAACGAACAGATACAGATTTAACAAATTATTTAAATCAATTAAGACATAAATCGCTTAATGAAAAAAAGAAAGGAATAATATCTTTGCAAAACTCAGGAACGATTGTATTAAAAGTTGAGAAGAATCTAAATAAGGACGTAAATGATGAAAAATTATTAAATTATTTAATTACTATGACATTAAACAGTCACATGATTATCACTCAAAACATGCTCTTCATCGAGAAACTCAGCAAACTTATAAAAATTGCAAAAATACTAATGAACCAATTGAACATAGTAGCGAAATTACCAAAATACAATCACCTCGAATATTTTAAAGAAGTGCATAATGAGATAGATGATTGTGTAAAAACTGCACAATATGCATTCAGCACTAAGGCGAAAACAAATAAGGTGAAGGGTGAGAATGATGAGATGTATCAAGATACCAGGTATGAAACCGCATTCTATCAACTGACGTCCTGCTTAAATTCAATATTAGATGGTGAAATTGTTGAAACTATGAAGGCTAACCTTGAACAAACCAATACTAGAGACGACAGCGAAGCGACAACTTACCAGACGTTTATAAAAAATTTAATGGACACAGATCATAAATTTAAACAAAGAATTGCAGCGATAGATCCTAATATATTTTATAAAAGTGGTTATGCGATGAATGAAGCGTTGACAGATCATGAAAAAGAAACAGAAAACACATATATATTTAAACATGACAAGGAACTGCTGTGTGGTAGTTTGGGGAGAGTGGAAAGTATCAAGAATCCGAATCCAACAGGGTCGTGGTGGTCGAGGAGTTGGAGGAGGTCAACGAGAAAAAAGAAGTCACCCCGCTCGGAGGAGAAATCAGACTCAGACCAGGTTATTTATCCGAGTCCTTACCCTAATAATAATGGTGTACTCGCTCACAAAACGAATTATTTTACACTCGGGGGAGGAACTCGTCGTCGTCGCCACCGCCAACAGAATAAATATAAAAAAAATTCAAGAAAAAGACAAAAAAACAGAAATAATCAAACAAGAAAAACCAATAACAAAAAAAATAGAAAAAAAATAATTTAAATCTCTTGTATCATTTTGCGATTATTATATAACATAAATAGAATTTGTTTTTTCACATCATTGATAATATCATTTTCGTCCTTATTTTTTAAATATCTTTGAAACGATTTAATAACTTCTGGATATTGTTCTTTGTAATCATCATACCATGTTTCCAATACAACTTCATTATATTCATATAAATCGTCAATTTGTTCTTTCTTATTGACGATTTGCCACTGATTTCCGCTATATATCATTGCATAATTACCCTTAATATTGGATATATAAATATTCATGTTTTCCGGTTTAATTTCGTTAAAATGCACTTTTTCAATCAAGGATTTTACGCAATGATTACAGTCTTTTATACACCGCATGTAATCTTTTGGAGTTAAATGACTATAATCTGTATCTTTGTGATTCAATAATTGAATATTGTAAATGTTATTTTGATTATTTACATCACCGTGGACTACATTTTGTATTTGAAGTTTTTGAGTTAATTTGTCGATTTGTTTTTGCATCGTTAATTGCATTTTTTCGATTTGCTTGTCCTTTTTTTCAATTTGTTTGTCCTTTTCATTCAATAATCGCGCTAATTCCTTGAAATCTTCATCCTTGTTTTTTTTACATGTATATTTAATATGTCTATACATACCTTGTTTATATTTAAATTGCTTATTGCAATAATGACACTGAAAAGGTGTCGTTGTGGTATCTTGTAAAATGGTGACTTTGGGGTGACTAAAAGGTGACTTTGGGGTGACTAAATGATGACTTTTGGATGACTCTATATGTTTCTTTGTTTTTAAATGCTTATCATAACTACTTTTTACTTTTGCATTATAATCACAGCATTTACAATAATATTTATTCATTTGTATATATATAATAAAATATTATATTTCTTTAAACAATTATAATTTGAAACTTTTTTGAAACTTTTTTGAAACTTTTTGAAACTTTTTGAAACTTTTTAAAACTTTTTTACAAACGCCTACAACAATTCGCATCAAAAAACATATTAAATTTAAAAATCCTATATGAAACTTTTTACACCATAATTTAAAAAAAGAACAAAATGTTGACTCCTTAAATTTTTATTTGGAGGGGGGGGGGGAGCACCCAAAAAATAATTTGAAAAAATTCTAGAAAAAAAAAGGATTTTTTAAGGATTTTACAAATCAATGAATAAATTCTATATATTCAAACTTATCTATATTTTTCGACATAAAATTGAAACAAACCAAACAAATCGACACATACTATATCTAATTATGCAAACCGTTCAGTTTATGTGGACTCGTGAAATTCTCGAGACCCTCAAAAAGAATGAATTGTGTAACATTCTTTCCGGGTTTGACGAGCCCATTGATGGAAATAAAACAGTATTAATTGAACGTATTTTAGAATATCAAGATAGACCAACATGCACCGGTTGTTTGGAAGACCAACCAAATCAGTTGGCGCATATGGGACCAGGTGGTTGTCTTCATATGGAAGAAGACGATGAACTTGACGATTAACTCAAATGTATTTAAACATATTATTTTATTATTTAGTAATGTTTGAAACACTTATAAATGACGATTCCAGTAATTTAGTTAAAAAATATTTTTTTTTCATGAGTATCATTCATTTACAAAATATTATTGACATTATACTACCTGTATTTCAGTGTATTTTACATTTTTGTTTTTCCTATAACATGTATATTATCGAAAACAATGAAACAAAAATAAAAATCATGAAAAATATAAAAAATTATTATTGTTATTGCTACGACGAAAATAAAGATCCAACACGAATGATCGTTGAAAAAAAGATGTTTCCTAAATATTTTATTTATACACCAGAAGTAAATTATGAATTGATTTATGTTTTTTCAACTAAAGTTACATACGAAGAATTAATAAAAGAACATTATTCCAAAGAAGAAATCACACTCAATGATGAACACGTGCCATTAAAATCAATCGATTATGATAACATACATGATGATAACATCGATGATGATAAGTGTGACGAAATATTAAATCAAAATGCGATTTCTTATTTATCCTTTTCTGGATCCTATGGACATTTTTATATTAATGAAAGAATGATTAATTTATCAAAAATACATCATTTACAATGGTATGATTCTCAAGTTATGTTATTTAGAGATATAATGGACTTTTATAAAAAAAACAATTATTGTAAGGTTTTTTTAAATGGTCCACCTGGAACTGGAAAAACCTTTTTTTCTTATTTAATGGCGCAAAAATTAAATTGTTATTTAACAGATACTTATAATCCTTGTGATCCGGGGAGTTCATTGAATGCGTGCTACCATCGTGCAAAAAAGATTTCTCCAAATAAACCACTTATTATTGTATTAGATGAAGTAGATGTGTTATTGAATAAAATCCATAATCAAAAAATACCAAATCATAAACATTATAAATCAGAGATATATGATAAAGTTACATGGAATCAGTTTTTAGATAAGGTGAGTTACGGTCTTTATCCATATTTAATTGTGCTTTTTATTTCAAATCAAAAAAAAGAAAAATTTGATATGTTAGATAAAGCGTATTTGCGAAAAGGACGCATCGATTTATTTAATAAATGGTAGTATTTATATATTTGATTTTTGATAATGAAGAATCATAAATACCAAAATAACACCAAACGCATTCTTTGATACAAGATCTAATAAATTATAACTTATATTTTTACTGGTTTCTCTTAAGTTATGGGCAACACCATAAAGCGCCCAAATAAACGCCATTGCATATAATATCTTTGGACCAATTGAACTGTATTTTGCAAAATATATATACAAATAGTAAAAACTCATAAAGAAAGAGGCAAATCCAAACGTTGTGCTAAATAATTTCGATATAATTTGTTTTTCACCTAAATATCCAATAATTAACATGGCATTATTAAAAAGAAGAATTGGTGCAAATTTATACAAATTATCATGAATTAATGTTTTACAAGAATCTTCACAAACATCTTCCTTATTTGTGGATTTGTCTTTTTGTCTTTGATTGAAAAAGATAAACATGAACGAAAAGGATATCATCATACAATTTGTTGTTAAAAACCAATCTAAATATCGTTTGTTCATTACGGTCCCCAAATTGCTTAGATTGGTTCCAATCCAAAAATAAACCAATAATTCAATAATAGAAACAAAAAATTCCAAATTTAAAGCATATTTTAGAGCGTATAATTTTGGATTCACTTTTAAGGTATACCCATAGGTTTGAATAAAGAGTGAAATAATCTGAACAATAACCGAAAAATAATAAGAAAAGACGAAAGAATTCATATATAATATTATATTATTATAATAGATGAATTTGAATCAGAAAATAAAAACAATAACTCTTTTGTTTTTAATTATAACATTAAATACTTACGTTGGTTGTAAAAGAGAAGAAAAGGAGGGTTTTATTAAAGGAATTGTAGATGGAGTTTTAAATCTAGTTCCGGTGGAACCCGTAAAGGATTTTCTACAAAAAGAAGTAGGCGATGGAGGAGATGGGTTTGGGGTTTTAATATCTTTGGGATTTGGTATTTTTAAATTGATTGTTATTATCGGAGTTATGCCGTTTGTTATGTTATTTGCAATGAAAGCCGCAGTTATTGGAGGAATGACAATGGTTACGACCGGAATGTTTTCGTTTTTTACATGGTTTACTGGAGGAGGTTCTGCTGCATCTATAATTCAGAATGTAACTGCTGCCGCGAGTAGTTCAACTGCAACAGGTGTAAGAAATATAACAAGCACTAGTGAATCCGTAAAAAATTTATTAAAAAGCAATGAAAAAAAGTTACAACTGGAATCACACCCGAATTCGCAATTATAATTATGGATATTCAAATAAATAATTTATAATTATTTATTTTCGTTATATATATATATAATGAAAAGAACCTCGAAAAATAAAAAAATCAAAAGAACATTGAAAAAAAGAATTCGAGGTGGAAGTGCAGTCCTAAGACCACTCGCAAGACCACCCCGAAATTCACTCCGAAAATCACTCCGAAATTCAC
>Ga0315320_10000243_pt1 | contig 43928 bp, 62 predicted proteins | sample M140m21515metaG_FD_203458 | JGI IMG/M metagenome (GOLD analysis project Ga0315320, IMG submission 203458) | Ammonia-oxidizing marine archaeal communities from Monterey Bay, California, United States - M1 40m 21515 | ecosystem: Environmental > Aquatic > Marine > Coastal | place: USA: California... | reverse complement strand
GCAGAAAACTATTACGAGGAGTAATATAATGTGGACATTAGTATTTGTATACTTTTATGATGCAACGCCTTACGTTGAGCATGTAAGTACCCATACTAATATGGTAGAGTGTTTCCAAGCAAGAGAAGCATTAAGTGAAAATCATGGCAAAGGCGGAGGTTACTTTAAACCTGAACAGCAAGCTCTTTGTATTAACATGAACGAAAGTTAAAGGATGATAAATGAAATACAGTGAATGGGATATTGGCGGCGATGAAGTTAAAAACGATGATCGCTACATTGTAAAAGATAATACATTATTAAATAACTTGGTAGTAAGCAGTACAATGTTATCAGCTCATAAAAGTACAACTGGACATCGACATGCCGGGCAAGAAGAAGTATATATGTTTGTCAGCGGCAGTGGCCAGATGGAACTTGATCATAAAATATTTGATGTTACAGCAGGTGATACTGTACTAATTGAGGACAATGTATTCCACAGAGTACATAATAATACAGACTTTGGTTTAAAGTTTATTTGTGTATTTGACGGTGGGAGGAATCACTAATGAAAGTAGGATTTACATGTAGTGCATTTGACTTACTTCACGCAGGACACGTACAAATGTTACGTGAAGCAAAAGAACAATGTGATTATCTCATATGCGGTCTGCAGGTTGATCCTAGTAATGATCGTAAAGATAAAAACTCTCCTATACAAACAGTAGTTGAGCGTTACACACAATTAAAAGCTGTAAGTTATGTAGATGAAATTATTCCTTATGGTACTGAAAAAGACCTTGAGGATATACTAGAATTATACACTATTAATGTAAGAATTCTAGGAGAGGAATATAGAGACAAAGAGTTTACAGGCAAAGATATATGTCGTAGACGTGATATAGAATTGTATTTTAACAATAGAGATCACAGATTTAGTAGCTCATACTTACGAGAAAGCGTTATAGAATCGGAAAAGCGATGAATATATTACTAACAGGTTCAAGTGGCTTTATAGGAAGTGAACTACTAAAGCGTTTAACACTAAAGTATGGACACAATGTACATACAATTGATATTGCTAATGGTGTAGAACAAGACTTAATGTTTTGTCAGTTTCCAAAAGAATCTACAATTGATTTAGTAATACACTTAGCAGGTAAAAGCGGTGTACGTGAAAGCATCAAAGACCCTGCTAGTTATTGGTTAAACAACATCGAAGCAAGTAAACGCTTGTTTAATGCTTTCCCTGACACAAGAGTGCTTTATGCAAGCTCTAGTAGCGCATATGAGCCCGATTTAAACCCTTATGCGGCGTCTAAGTATTGCTTAGAAGAACTAGCAAGTCGTTACCCTAACACACTAGGTATGCGCTTTCATACAGTATATTCAGACATATGTCCTAGAAAGAATATGTTCTTTCAAAGACTACGCAATGATACACTAGAATATGCTACTAGGCATTATAGAGACTTTGTTCATTTACAAGACTTGTTAGATGCTATTGATATACTAATAGCAAAAGTCAATGTAAATGGAATAATTGATATAGGTACAGGAGCACCTGTACGTATTCAAGACCTTGCACCAAATGTACCCGTTCGCCTAAATACACCTGGAGAACGTGAATATACTTGTGCAAACACAGAAAAAATTAAAGCGTTAGGTTGGAAACCTAAATACTTTATAGAAAACTTCTTGACAAAAGAAGATAAAGGCAATATAATAAACATTATAAACGGAGAACCCATATGAAAGATATTTTACAAGACATTGTCGCTCACACACATGCACTAGGCTTTTTAAGTTTAGTAAAAGTAACAAGCGATACAGACACAACAGTTGAAAGCATGGCTGAAGATAGATCTGTTATTTTAACAGCATCAACAAATAATCCTGTTGCAGAGTTTACAGGTACATTTGGTATGCCTAACTTAGATAAACTAAGTTTGCATTTAAAGAATCCTGAGTATCAGAAAGATGCTAAGATTGATGTAATACAAGCAGACCGTAATGGAGAAACTATTCCAACGCACATTCACTTTGAAAATGCGGCAGGTGACTTTGAAAATGATTATCGCTTTATGAACAAAGCAATCATTGAAGAAAAACTTAAGACTGTTAAGTTTAAAGGCGCACAATGGAACGTAGAGATTACTCCAAGCATGGCTAGTATTGCACGTATGAAACTAATGAGTGCGGCACATTCAGAAGAGCCTACATTTAATGTAAAGACTACTGATGGTAACTTAGTGTTTAGTTTTGGTGATGCAAGTACACACGCAGGTGAGTTTGTATTCCAACACGGAATTGAAGGATCGCTACAACACCAATGGAGTTGGCCTGTAGCACAAGTACAAAGCGTCTTAAACTTAGACGGCGATGTAACAATGAGCATTAGTGATCAAGGTGCTATGATGATTAGTGTAGATAGTGGTATGGTCAAGTATGATTATATCTTACCAGCACAAAGTAAGTAAAAAGAAAGAAATGTTTAATGACGAGTTTTATTATTGATTGGTGGAATGTTATAATGGATAGTGATAAGAATCCATTATCTAACATTAAGGATCTAAGAGTCCGTCACATGGTGATGCAAATACTAGCATGGATGTGGTGTATTGCATTTACAGCAATGACTGGTACTTGGATGTACTTGGGTGCTAACATACTAATACACACATTACTATTAGGTGCTGTATGTATAACAGTAGCAACATTTGAAGCTGCTAAACGCAAGCCTCAAATCTTTTACACATTACGTGGCAAAGGTGGCGAGCATGAGTGATCCAAACAAACCGTATCACAATAAAGGCGCAGGACTAGCGTTCTTTATTATTGCAGTAACAATGATTGGTGTGCCAGTTGTAATCGGAACATCAATGGGATGGTTTAACTTGTTTGGCATACTAGGACTATAGGAAAATAAATGAACAAAGATTTAACAGCAACACAAAATGATTATGCAACGTTCTTGCCTGCACTAAGCGGCTTTTATGCAACTTATGTAGGTAAGCAACGGTATGACGAGTATGTTGATAAGAATCGTGTTCCAAGTAACTTTGCTAATGGTGTTGAGAGTTTAAATTATCTTAATAAGAACGAAGGACAGTTTACATATAAATGGAGTTTGTATTCAGCTGGACATGCTGACTTAGATACAACTAAGGTTGTTCCTAAAGAAGATATGGTTCGAAATAGAGATAGAGAAAACACTTGGCTACTAGGAGACTCAGGAGGTTTCCAAATTGGTAAAGGTGTTTGGGAAGGCGATTGGAAAGATATCAATTGTCCTAAAGCACAAAAGAAACGTGACGGCGTTCTCCGTTGGATGGATGCTTATATGGACTATGGCATGGTACTTGATATTCCGGCTTGGGTAGCACGTTCGCCCGAAGGAGCAAAAGCAACAGGCATTAGCACATACCAAGAAGCTGTTAAAGCAACACGTATTAATAATGACTATTGGATGAAGCATAGAACAGGTGCTTGTAAATTGTTAAATGTTTTGCAAGGTGAGAATCATGCAGATGCAGATGACTGGTACGAGCAGATGAAAGACTATTGCGATCCTAACATATACCCAGATAAGCATTTTAATGGTTGGTCAATGGGTGGTCAGAACATGTGTGATGTGCATTTGGTTCTTAAACGTATAGTTGCATTAAGGTATGACGGACTATTGGAGCAAGGCATACACGATGTAATGCACTTCTTAGGCACATCTAAACTAGAATGGGCTACATTACTAACAGACATACAAAGAGCTGTTCGTAAGTATCATAACCCAAACTTTATGATTACATTTGATTGTGCTAGTCCTTTTCTTGCTACAGCAAACGGACAAATTTACATTCAAACTGAAACTGAAGATAGATCTAAATGGGTGTATCGAATGGTTCCAAGTGTAGACGATAAGAAGTATGCATCTGATACACGTGGTTTTAGAGATGCTGTATTACAAGATAACATTTTTAAGAACTTTACTGATAGCCCACTTAGTACCGGACTTAAAGTAAATGACATTTGTCACTATGCACCAGGTATGCTAAACAAAATTGGTAAAGAAGGCAAGACTAGTTGGGATAGTTTTTCATATGCTATCCAAATGGGTCATAATGTATGGAGTCATATTAATGCTGTTCAAGAAGCAAACAGACAATATGATGCAGGAATCATTCCAAATATGCTTGTACAAGAAAAGTTTGATAGGGTTCTATTTAGAGATGTTGTAGAAGCAATATTTGCGGCAGATGGTCGTGAAGAAGCAAATGCAATTATAGAAGAGTATAGTCGTTTTTGGATGACTATACCAGGTACTAGAGGTGCTGTTGGTAAGAAGACTGTAAACAGTAGCACTTATTTTGGTAGCTTGTTCGAAGAAGTAGAACAAGAAACTACTATTACAGACGAAGAAGACCTTGATGAAACTAAATTAGAGGTATTAGAGGATGAGCAACTTTACTAATGAACACAATAAAATAGCAGGCTATTTACAAGAATTATACAAAAAGCACAGGACACTTGACGAAGAAATAAAAGTGTTGTATAATACATTTGCAAGCGACGGTGAAATTAATAGATTAAAAACAAAAAAACTTTGGTTTAAAGACGAAATACATAGACTAGAAACAAGGCTATCATCATTATGAAACGAGATTACGACACAGGCGAAGCAAACGACATTACTTTGTTTACAGGCGTAGAAGTTGAAAAGACTCCTGCGTTTGGAATGAAAACATTATTTGTTACAGGCATACAAGACTATAACAAGATCATAAAGTTCTACAAAGAAGAACAATGTGAACATATCTTTTTTGGTGCCAATCACAGTTACAAGCCTGTTACTTCAGATGAATTTGAAGATTGGGATCTAATGATCCGTGCGTTTACAGATCAAGGTATACTATGTAGCCTAGACATTCCGAGTAACATTAACTTAGAATGGTTCTTAGACGGCGGACTAGTTGAAAGTGATTACTTTATTCCACAAATACGTGTTGTAGTACCTTATGTTAAACAGTGGAACTATAATACAATGGTTAAAATTGATGACAAAGACTTTAAAGCAAGTAACCCAGGTGTTTGGTGTCATAGCCTACACGACTTAATGGATAGAGAAAAATTTACTGATTGGAGTAAATATTCACTTGACAAACCTTTAGAATGAAAGTATACTAATACTATGCAAGAACGCTATTACGATTATATGCTAAGGCGCTACAGAGAGGAAGAGAATAAAATGGAAGATACACTAAATAATGCACAACGAAGTATATGGGTAACCTTTAATAAAGAAGGTGTCCATAAGTATCCAGGAGCAGATAGTGATCCAAAATTGGCAACAGGTGATTGGGACGATGTGTCGTTTCTTGGTATTATGCACCGTCATATCTTTCACTTCCGGGTGCGCATTGAAGTGTTCCACAACGATAGGGACATCGAATTCATCCAATTTAAGCGATGGCTTGAAAGATTATATCAAAACATTGACAGTAACACGTCAGTGCTTGATCTAGATTACAAGAGCTGTGAGATGATCGCAGATGACTTGTATACTCAAATCTCTAACAAATACCCCGGCCGGTTTGTAGAGATCAGCGTTGCAGAAGACAACGAAAACGGCTGTTCAATTTACTACCCTAAATCTTAAAGTGCTATTAATAGAGGATATTAAAAAATGGCAATCGACTTTAATAAGCCGGCTTATGACAAAATTTTTCGAGACTTGGAAAACTTCAAAGATTTTTGTCGCTACGTTGGTGACGCTAAAAACGTGGCTTTTTCATTCAATGAAAAAGATTTGTACAACGATCGCTCTTACGTATGGCGTTCATACCAAAGGCATGTTAACCACCTTAAGGCAAAAAATCGCTCTTCAGGTAAAAACTATAACAACAAACGGAGATACTAATGACTATTCATATTGTAGATATTGAGGCTGTAGATACACGCTACACTAAGCAATGGAAAGAGTATCTTCCAAAGCAACTCAAGAGATTTACAAATGAAAATGTAAACGTCATTAGTGGCGGGGATACACCTCAGGCAACTACGCCTGGGGCGTTCCTTAACTTTGGTGGTACTAATGTTTATAAAAGCAAACAACTAGAACAAATAGGCGAAATGTTTTGTAATGGTAAAGTATCAAATGGCGATTACTTTCTATATACAGATGCATGGAATCCTACTGTCGTACAATTAAAGTATATGGCAGAACTACTAGGTGTTGAGATTACTGTTGGTGGCTTATGGCATGCAGGGTCTTATGATCCGCAAGACTTCTTAGGCAGACTTATAGGTAATAAACCTTGGGTTAGACATGCTGAAATGTCAATGTTTGAATGTTATGATGATAACTTCTTTGCTACGGACTTTCATATTGATATGTTTACAGATGTATTTGACGAAGACTATGCAATAGACTATGACAAAATAAGTCGTGTAGGATGGCCTATGGAGTATCTAAAGGATAGCTTAACTAGCTACAAAGGTATGGAAAAGCGTAACCTTATACTATTTCCACATAGAGTTGCTCCAGAAAAACAAGTTGATATTTTTAACGACTTAGCACAACAGCTACCAGAATATGAGTTTGTTGTTTGTCAAGAACGTGAACTTACAAAGAACGAATACCATAACTTACTAGGTGAAGCAAAGATGGTGTTTAGTGCTAACCTACAAGAAACACTAGGTATTAGTTGGTATGAAGGCGCACTAGTTGACGCTATTCCAATGATGCCTGATAGACTTAGTTACAGTGAAATGGCATTACCTGAATTTAAATATCCTAGTAAATGGACTGAAGACTATACAACATATAGAAAGCATCGAGGTGAAGTTGTTGACAAGATACGTAACTATATGGAAAACTATAGCGACTATTTGGTTAGTTTGCAAAAACAACGTCAAGCACTTAACAAAGATTTTTTCAGTGGTAGTGCTCTATATGAGAGGATTAAGGATGGGAGATAATTTTAATTATTCATTTAGTGGCGATGATAGTAGTACTATTACTATAGACACAAGTTCTTGGGATGATAGTTTTACTACTAGTCCTTCATCTATATATACTAATGACTCGTTTACATTTACAAATGCGTTAGACGGAAAATACGGTCTTTCTGTTGAAGGTGATTTAAAAGTAGATGGCATAGACGTTATGCAATCTATTAAAGATATACAACGTGTACTAGGTGTTGTAGGTAGAGATATTGAGAAAGAAGAAAAGTATGCAGGCCTAAAACGTGCCGCAGAAGCATATGAACGTGAACTAGCAAAGATTGAAACTTTTGAAGCACTGAAAGAGAGTAAATAATGTTTGGGTTTTTAAAAGGTCGTAAACGTGTAATTAAAGATAGAGATAGTAACGAGCCTTACTTGGTTCGTTGGTACTTGTTCCTAAAGGATAGAAAGAACTTTCCGTTTAATGTCACTTTACACAAAGTCTTAAAAAGCGACGAAGCAACATTACACGATCATCCTTGGAGTTATGCAACACTTATACTTAAAGGTGGTTATTGGGAGAATGTACCTGTTGTTAGTAAAGAAGGTAACATAGTAGGTTCACATGGTATTTGGCGTGGGCCAGGTCATTTTAGATTTCGTAAAGCAGATGATCTACATTTCTTAACACTTGAGAAAGACGCTAACGGAAAAGAAATACCGTGCTGGAGTTTGTTCTATATGGGCAAGAAAGCACAGGCATGGGGCTTTGTACCGTTTGTACAAGGCATTGGTTATAGATGGCAAAATAGCGAAGATTACCTCGCTAAGGAGTAAAGTAAAATGAGCGAATTTGACGAAGAAGTTGAAAATCAAAGGTTGAAGCTAGAAGCAATAGAATGGGCTAGTAAAGTTAAGTCGGTTCATGCACATAGTCTTACATCGTTATGGTATGAAACAAACCCTGAAGACATTGAGCAAGGTGGCGTTGTAGATGTTGAATATAACAGCGGTATCATTGAACGTACTTTAAAAAACGGTACGAAAAGAACAATTGGTAAAGTGCTTTCAGAAGATGAATTAGTTTACGAATATACAAGGAAAACATAATACTATGATTAAGAAACATTATTACAGTTGGCGTCATGTTGAAAAAATGTGTATAGATATTTCTATGCAGATGCAAAAAGATAATTGGAAGCCTGACTATATTGTAGGTATTACAAGAGGTGGAAACATTCCTGCAAGTATTCTTAGTCACATGCTAGGTGTACGTTGCGAAGCTGTTAAAATTAGTTTACGTGATGACGATAGTGAAAGCGAAAGTAATACTTGGATGTCAGCTGATGCATTTGGTTACGTAGACGAAGATGAGCGTGGCACTTATAAAAGTCGCTGGGATATAGCTAAACGTAAAAATATACTTGTAGTTGATGATATAAACGACTCGGGTAATACACTTAACTGGTTACAACAAGATTGGATGAAGAGTTGCTTACCTGATGAATCATCATGGAGTACTGTTTGGGGTCGCAATGTAAGATTTGCTACACTAACTGAAAATCTTGCAAGTACGTTTCATGGTGTACAATATTCTGCACATGAAGTTAACAAAGCAGAAGATGATGTTTGGTTAGTTTACCCTTGGGAAATAGTAGGTAAGTATGACGCTTGATACATTAGAACAAGCTCAGCAAGAAGGCAGAGCACCATGGGATAACGTATACTTAGATACTAGAGACTTTGTAGTATACGAAGACAAGTATCCTGTAACTGAAGGACATTTGTTAGTAGTACCCAAAGTAAATGTTATGGATTGTGTAGAAAAATGTTTTAAGTTTGCTATGTCAATGGGAAACGATAATGTTACAACAACCAAGAATAACGTTACTGGTTATAATATTGGCCTAAATATAGGTACTAGTGCGGGACAAACAGTAATGTATCCGCATGTACATTTAATCTTCCGTCGTGATGGAGACATGGAAGATCCGAAAGGTGGCGTACGAGGCGTCATTCCATCTAAACAAAAATACTAAAAGGAAAGGAACTATGGACTTGAAGGAACAAATGATTAAAGCGGCAAGACTACACGCTGAAGCGGAAATAGAATTGCATAAGACTAACGTCGAAGTTTACATGCAAAAAGTTGTAGGCATTGGAGAACACTCTGATATCATTGAAACAATTCAAAAAGAATTAGATGCAATGGCTACAGCACATGATCGTCTTGATATGTTAAACACATATTTTGTATAACATACTTGACAAAAACCTAAATACAATGTATAATGTAAGTTATATTGTGCATTGTATTATTAACGGCAATCCACTGCCTAAACATCGGAGATTAAAAAAATGGATAAATCCAAAGAGATAAAAGCCCGTTTGCAATCAGCAGACAAACGCTTCTGGGCCGGCGACAACATTTCAGACTTTATTAAAGACGGCGAAAAGCAAGTACTAATTGACGAGCTTGCTGTTAAGTTTGAAGACGTATTACAAGGTCTTGTAATAGATACAGAAAACGATCCTAACAGTAACGGTACAGGTAAACGTCTTGCAAAGATGTATATCAATGAACTAATGGCAGGACGTTATGAACCAATGCCGCCTGCAACAGCATTTCCAAATGATAGCGATGATCGTTATGAAGGTATGTTAGTTGTGCGTAGTGAACTTACAAGTATGTGTTCACATCATCACCAGATAGTTAGAGGTGTAGCGTACATTGGTATTATTGCATCAGACAAACTAATTGGGTTAAGTAAGTATACACGTATTGCACAATGGTGTGCTATGCGAGGTACACTACAAGAAGAACTTGCAAACGACATTGTACGTGAGATTCAAAAAGCAACTGGTGCAGAACACTTAGGTGTTTATGTACAAGCAACACACGGTTGTGTTGAAAACAGAGGTGTAAAGGCACACAGTAGTCTTACACAAACAACTGTTTTAAAAGGTGCGTTTAAAGATGACGCTGGTACAAAGAAAGAGTTTATGGACAATATTAAACTCCAACAAGAATTTGCATGTGGGAAGTAGAGTATGAAACTTAGATATTCAGAAGCGTTTTATAGCGTACAAGGCGAAGGCAAGTTTGTAGGAGTACCTAGTGTATTCCTACGTACATTTGGTTGTAACTTTCGTTGCATGAATTTTGGCTTAGGACGTGATGCTCCTAGTCGTGCTGAAAATCAAGCGAACGGTATTAAACACAATCCAGAAGTAGCAGAATTAATTGCAAGTGATATACATAAGACTGTAACAGACTTTAATGACTTGCCTATTATACACACAGGTTGCGACACGTATGCAAGTATCTATCCTGAATTTAAAAAACTAATGATGGATAGAACAGTAGACGAAGTTGTTGAACATTTGTTATCACTTACTCCAGAAGGTAAGTGGACAATGGACAATGGACAAGATGTTCATTTAATCTTTACTGGCGGTGAACCTTTGTTAGGGTGGCAAAGATTCTATGCCGAATTATTAGATCACCCACGTATGCAGGATTTAAAAAATGTTACATTTGAAACAAATACTTCTCAAAAGTTACGAGACGATTTTAGAGACTATATCGGTAATCAAGAACGATTTGAAATTACTTGGAGTTGTTCCCCAAAACTTAGTGTCAGCGGAGAATCTTGGGAGGATGCTATTAACCCTGATATTGCTAGTGAGTATTTCAGTGTTCCTAATAGTAAACTTTATCTTAAGTTTGTTGTGGCTGACAGTGTGGACGTTGACGAAGTTAAAAGAGCTGTTGCTGAGTATAGGAGCGCCGGGATCGACTGTCCGGTATATCTTATGCCGTTGGGCGGAAGAAGCGAAGAATATACCCTCAACGTTAAAGAAGTTGCAGAACTATGTATGGCGCAAGGATGGAGATTCACACCGCGACTACACATCGACTTATTCGGAAACGCATGGGGAACTTAGATATAAAAACAAACAACATGAACGAGCTATGACAGCACCTATTCAAGATGGTGGTGATTTAGAGAAACGTGTAAGGAGAGCAGGATTATGAATTGGAATAAAATAAAAAAAGCATTAGGTGTACAACCTAAGATAATAGAAGATGGTAAAGAGCCTACTCCGGAAGATGTTCGACGTGCGGCACTAGATGCAGAAAAAGATCTTGCTACTAAAAATAAAGAACCTTGGGTTGCTGTATTAGATACACAAGTAAATCCAGACAACATTCGAAACGGGTTCTTTGAGCTCGATTGGAATAATGAGTTTATTGAACAATTACTTGACGCAGGATATAGCGGTGAATCAAATGAAGAAATTGTTGATGCTTGGTTCCAGACTTTAATTAGACAAATGCTAGGCGAAGAAGGTCAAGATCCAACTACAGCCGCAGGATACATTAATGTTGTACCAATTGACAAAGGTAAGTCAGAAGTATCTTAATGCTTGACAACAGCCAGATCTGGTGCTATAATAGTACTATAATTTACATAAAGGCAAAACTATGTTAGAACTTTTAGGCATTACATTACTTGTTGCATTCATACAGAATGGCGACATTTTATCAATTTGTATATCGGGGTGTTCATAATATGGCAACTTATATTTTAGTAGATACAGCTAACACGTTCTTTCGTGCAAGGCATGTAGTACGTGGCGACATTGACACTAAAGTAGGCATGGCTATGCATATTACACTTAACAGTGTTAAAAAAGCATGGCAAGACTTTAGCGGCACACATGTTGTATTTTGTTTAGAAGGTCGTAGCTGGCGTAAAGACTTTTATGAGCCTTACAAGCGTAATAGACAAGTTGCACGTGATAAGATGACCGTTACTGAGTCAGAAGAAGATACAGTGTTTTGGGAGATCTTTGATGAGTTTAAGAACTTTGTAAGTGACAAAACTAACTGTACTGTTATGCGACACAAGCAACTAGAAGCTGATGATCTTATTGCAGGTTGGGTACAAGCACACCCTAACGACAAACATGTTATTATTAGTACTGACGGTGACTTTGCACAACTTATTGCACCTAATGTAACACAATATAGTGGCATACAAGACTTAACTATTACACACGAAGGTTACTTTGATAAGAAAGGTAATCCTGTTATTGATAAGAAAACTAAAGAAGTAAAGCCTGCGCCCGATCCTGAATTTATGTTGTTTGAGAAATGTATGCGTGGCGACACTAGTGACAATGTGTTTAGTGCTTACCCTGGTGTACGCAAGAAAGGCACTAAGAACAAAGTAGGTCTCATTGAAGCATATGCAGATAAAGAGTCTAAAGGCTACAACTGGAATAACATGATGCTACAGCGTTGGACTGATCACGAAGGTGTAGAACATCGTGTACTAGATGACTATTCACGTAATGTTGTACTATGCGACTTAACAGCACAACCTGCAGACATTAGAACAATTATAGATGACACAATTAACGAAGCAACAGACAATCCTAAAGAGATAGCACAAGTAGGTATGCGTCTTATGAAGTTTTGTGCTAAGTGGGATATGCAACGTATTGCAGATCAAGCACAATACTATGCTGAACCTTTACAAGCGAGATATATTAAATGAGCATAAAAGCAAAAACAATTTTAAAAGATAAATTTTGGATCGTTGAAGATGCAGGAGAAAAATTAGGCACATTAAGTTTCAATGATGAAAAGTTTATGTTGTCATCTGAAGCAGGAGTTAGTTTTTACGACTCTAAAAAGCAAGTTGAAACACAACTTGGACTTACTATATTCGATAAAGATAATACAGTAAAGTATGAAACTGATAAAGAAATATACGGCTTTCCTACTAGCACAACTCCGTACAACGTAATATATGATGTACATCGTAAGTTTGCATTGTTTACTAAAAGTCTTAAAAGTAAGAGCCTATACTGTGCAGGGTTTTATATTATACACTTTGATAAAGGTTGGGTAAAGAGCTTTTGTCCTAAGTTAATCACATTAGAGCGTTACGACTACAGAGGTCCATTTAAAAACGATCTTACAATGCGCCAGGAACTATCAAATGCCAACCAACAAACTTGATCCTATAAACACATTTCCAGTACAACAGTTTATTCAAACTGTTAAGAGTGCTGATGCTAGTAAAGCTAAAGATGTTAGAATAGACATCGAAAATGCAAAACGTCTTGCATTTACTCTAGGCGAAGTAATGTCTCGACTGAACGGTGACATGGAACAATTCATAAAAGAACACGTACAAAACATCGATAATGAGCCTGTAGAGGTTCAATTAGACGGTGGAGCAGACTGGAAATAATCAGGAAAATTTATGTCATGGTATACATTTTGGAAATCAAAGCCAAAGGAAACTAAGCATATAGTTATTGATGTAATGAAGGATGATGTAGATCCTTCAGAACTAACAATAGAAAATGCTTATAAAACTCGTTGGATTTGGTATCATACTATACTAGCAATAGGTATCTTCTTTACAAATATTGTATTGATCGCTATATTCTTATTACTTGCTATAAAACTATAAAGCACGTAGATAACTGTAAAAAGAGATAAATATATACGTAGTTAATTAAGGTACGTATATATGAGCAGACCAAAACCAAATGTATTATTAGAATACACTAACAAAAAAAATTATAGATGCGAGCAGATCTTAGATGCAGAAGCTATCTGGGCTGTGTTCTATAAAGAAAAACCATTCAACTTAAAAAGTTCCAATGCTTTAACTAATTACCCTGGTCCTAAATATAAGAAAACTAGTTTTTCTAATCCAGGGCATGCACACAACTTAGCACATAAATTAAATGACCTATTTGGGTGTGAAGACTTTAAAGTATACAAGTTACAAGCAGGCGACATTGTAACCGAATGAATTGGAAAGAAACCTATACCAAAATATTCCTTAAAGAATTAGGGCAGAGCTATAACGAGCTTGCTGTTAAGGAACACATGCCATTATGGTGGTATAATACCCGTTATAAAGATGAAGGCGGACTTAGACTAACTGAGGCAGGTATGGACGTTCTGACACAAATCGAACTGGCCACATATGATATTCCTTTTCCGGCCGATATGCCGTTTACCACACAAGTAATTATATTTTTAGATAAGTTTATTGACTGTCCTTACTATATAGGACCTAAAGGTATACAAGTTACCCATCAAAAGAAGGCTGTAGAGTTAACATTATTCAGCGGCGACATGCGTAAGTATGGACTTAGTAAAGCACTAAACAGACAAAATAAAGACCAAAAAGATTAAAAAATCGCAGAAAAAGGTTGACTTTTATCTTATAGAGTGTATACTATATGTATAGTTAGAAATTAAGCACTGATAACTCAAGAGGTAATACAAATGGAAAACGCAATCACTCGAACTGTTTCGCCAAACGGCGCAAAATCTAGCATTAAGCATGCTATCAAAAAGCAACGTCCTATCTTTGTTTGGGGTCCCCCAGGTATTGGTAAGTCGGACATTGTTCGTCAGATCACTGACGATTTAGGTAATTCAACATTAATTGACATTCGTCTGTCACTTTGGGAGCCAACTGATATTAAAGGTATTCCTTACTTTGACAGCAACTCAGGTACAATGGTATGGGGTGCGCCTGCAGAACTTCCAAGTGAAGAGTTTGCGGCACAGTTCGATCATGTTGTACTGTTCTTAGACGAAATGAATTCAGCGGCACCTAGTGTGCAGGCTGCGGCGTATCAGCTTATTCTTAATCGTCGTGTAGGACAATACAAACTGCCTGACAATGTTGTTATTATTGCGGCTGGCAACCGTGAAGCTGACAAAGGTGTTACATACAGAATGCCTGCTCCGTTAGCAAACCGTTTTATCCACTTAGAACTTGCTGTATCATTTGATGACTGGTTCCAGTGGGCTGTAGTAAACAATCAACATGCAGATGTTGTAGGTTACTTACAATTTGCAAAGAAAGACTTGTATGACTTCGATCCTAGAAGCCCAAGTCGTTCATTTGCTACACCGCGTTCATGGTCGTTTGTAAGCGAATTGCTTGAAGACGATCTAGACGAAACCACTACCACAGACTTGGTAAGTGGCTCAGTAGGAGAAGGCTTGGCTGTCAAGTTTATGGCACACCGTAAGGTTGCGTCAAAAATGCCTAATCCAACTGATATCCTCGCAGGAAAGGTCACAGAGATGGCCAGTAAAGAAATCAGTGCTATGTATTCCCTCACTGTGTCATTGTGTTATGAGCTGCAAGAAGCTGATAACAAGCGTGATAAAGACTTCGATAAGAAGGTCAATAACTTCCTGCGATTTTCGATGGATAACTTTGATACTGAATTAGTTGTTATGGGCATTAAGCTCGCACTTACACAGTATTCATTGCCCATTGATCCGGACGCTGTAGAATGTTTTGATGAATTCCATGAACGTTATGGAAAGTATATTAAGGCTGCACAGGGTTCTTAAGCAAAACGATAGGGCGGGTTCATACCCGCTCTATCACTTTTGTGGTTGACAAATACTTAAATACCTAGTATAATAGTAACATAAATTAGAAAGGACATAGCACATGAGCGTAGAAGGTAAGAAAAACTGGTCACCAGATCCAGACATTACTCCTAAGCAATTAGAAGATATGCGAGTTGAAGTACTTGACCGTATTATTGTTGCACGAGTAGGCTTACTACTAAAGCATCCTTTCTTTGGTAATATGGCAACACGTCTTAAGATACAAGCGGCAGATGACTGGTGTCCTACAGCAGCCGTAGATGGCCGTAACTTATACTTTAACACGCAATTCTTTAATGCAATGGACAATAAAGAAATTGAGTTTGTTATTGCACACGAAATTTTACATTGTGTATTTGATCACTTAGAACGTAGAACATGGCAGGATCGTAACTTAGATGCACAACTATCTAACATTGCACAAGATTACATTGTAAACAATATACTTGTACGTGACAGTATTGGTCGCAAGCCTACATTTATTGATTGCTATCAAGACTTTAAATACGAAGATTGGACTTCAGAAGAAGTATACGATGACTTGTTTGAAAAATATGATGAAGAAGAACTAAAACAACTTGGCGAATTGTTAGACGAACACATTGACTGGACTGATGGTGACAACGATAGCAAAACTGGTGCACCTGGTAATTCTGGTAAAGATGGTGAAAAGCCTACATATTCTAAAGAAGAACTTAAAAAAATACGTGACGAAATAAAAGAGAACATGGTAACAGCCGCACAGAGTGCAGGTGCTGGTAATGTTCCTAAAGGCGTCGAGCGTATGATTAAAGAGCTAACTGAACCTAAAATGAACTGGCGTGAGCTATTACGTCAACAAATACAATCAACTATTAAAAGCGATTATACATTTAGTCGTCCTTCACGTAAAGGACAAATGAGCGGTGCTATATTGCCCGGCATGAACTTTGCAGAAACTATCGATCTTTGTATTGCAATTGACATGAGTGGTTCAATTGGCGACATACAAGGCAGAGACTTCTTAAGTGAAGTACAAGGTATTATGGACGAATACAAAGACTACAACATTAAGTTATGGTGCTTTGATACTAAAGTATACAACGAGCAAGATTATACTGCCGACGGTGTAGATGACTTGCTTGACTATGAAATTATGGGTGGCGGTGGCACTGACTTTATGTGTAACTGGACATATATGGAACACGAAGGTATTACACCTAAAAAGTTCTTAATGTTCACAGATGGTTATGCATGGGACAGCTGGGGTGATCCTGACTACTGTGATACAGTATTTGTAATACACAGTAATCATGATAAGAACCTACAAGCACCATTTGGAGTAACAGCACATTATGAAGCTCAAGAAGCCTAACCCACTAAACTTTTTTGGTGTAAGACAAACTCAATATTGCCCTAGTCATTTTGAAGTTTTATCATTACAGCAAAGATACAACATGCAGAGTGCTGTCGATAAATGGATTTGCGAAAATCTAAAGAATCGATATTATCTTTCGCGTGATCAGGATAGACTCAAAGTAGGTTTTGAGGATCCAAAAGAAGCAAGTTATTTCATGTTGGCTTGTCCACATTTGAAGTACAAATAAATAAAGTACGCATATATATTAATATAGGAGATTATGAATTATGAGCGACGAAAACAAAACAGAAGCACAACAACCTGCTACTGAACAAGCACCTGCGCCAGATCTTACAGTACAAGATCTTACAGCAATGAAGTCAATTATTGATGTTGCATCAACTCGTGGCGCATTTAAGCCCAACGAAATGACTACTGTTGGCACAGTATATAGTAAATTAGAAGCATTTTTAAACGCTGTACAAGCACAACAAGATGCCCAAGCAGAAGCTGAAAAGGCTCCAACAGGAGAATAATATGAAACATATTGGAAGACAAATTAATCCGAAAAGACGGGCCGTAGTAGCGTACCGTGTAGTACCAAAAGAAGCAGATCAGTGTTTGGTAGTATTTACTGATAGCTTAGAGTCAGATGCACATGATGCATTAATGAACTTAGTTGAAAGTAATGCAGGTCAAACAGCATACGAACTAGCAGAAGCAATGGACAGAGCTGTTTTACCAGATGGTAGAAACATGCTAAGAGCATTTGCGGCTACAGGTAAGTTTGCTAAGATGCCAACTGACAAGATTGAAATGACACCAGATATGCAAAATACTGTAATTCTTTCAGAACTAAACAGTGCAATTGCACAACAAAAAGGTGTAACCGTTGAAGCATTGGCATTACAGCCAAAAGATGCTCCTGCAGAACAAACAACATCAGCACCAGCTGAAACTGTTGAAGCTGCACCAGTAGCACCTGCATCAACAGACGGTGTATTAAGTGATGACGATTTAGCTAAGTCTTACCGCTCACAAGCAGATAGACTAAGCAAAGAAGCAGCTCAACTAAGACGCCAGGCGGAAGAACTAGTACCTACGAAGAAGACTAGTAAGAAGTCCGCTCACAGTGCCTAAGAAAAATAAGTTAAGTAAGCAAATAATTGACAAATGGCCTGAAGTACTTGGTAATATTGACATCAAAGTTGTTCCGACCGAGTACATTAAGGCTGTAGAAGTCACATTTACAGACGGTAAAGTGTGGGTAATTGAAAATGATCCTGCACAATCAATCAGTGATAACGCCGAAGCCTTTGAACAAAGCATGGAAGATCTAATGGAAGAATACGAAGATGTCCTTAAAAGTGTTAACTTTGTAGTGGATATCGAACGTGTAAAGAAAGACATTACTAAGCGTACAAAGATCTTTATGAAGAAAAGGAAATAAGTCTTTTGTGATAAATATATATGTAGAGACTTAAATTTAGGAGTTATGATAAAATGGCATTGCGATTAAGAAGAGGCACTGATGCACAAAGACTTTCACTTGACGGTGTAAGCATTCCGGTGCCAGCAGAAGGCGAATTAATATATACAACAGATACTAAAAAATTATTTGTAGGAGATGGTGCTACAGTAGGCGGTATTGCTGTTGATGTTGCTAATTCTAGTTTAAGTATAGATGCTTTGTCAGATGTAGATATTACTAACGTTGCTCCAGTAGACGGACAAAGTTTAGTTTGGAACAATAGTGCTGGTGAATTCCAACCAGGTGACCCAACTGTACTATCAAACAAATCAATTAATTCATTACAAGATATAGACTTAGTATCTAATTCTCCTGTTGTAGGACAAGTATTAAAATGGGACGGTGCATCATTTGTTCCAGCAAACGATCAGTCAGGTGGATTAGTTACAGGTGCTACTTATGACATTAATATTTCAGGTGATGTATCAGGTAGTGTATTTGGTGATGATAGTTCACTAGTTATTGATGGCACTGATGGTAAATTTAAAGGTGTTATTGAAACTACACAAAATGCTTCGTTTGATACAAGAGATGATGATTCAACATCACAAACAGGTATTACAGTAATATCTAATGCAAACGTTCCTGGCTTAGAAATTGTTACTGTGAATGGTGCAGCTGAAGGATCTGGTGCAAACGTAAGACTTTATAACCACAACGGAACATACGAAAGTCAAACAGTATTACAAACTGGTGATAACTTAGGAAGACTTGACTTTGGTGGCTTAGTAACAATTCCAGGTGGAAATGAAGTTGCACTTGCTCCGTGTAACATTAGAGCAGAGCTTGCTCAAGCAAGTGACGGTGTTAGTACATTAGCACTTGGTAAATTAGTATTTGCTGTTCTTAATGGTCCAAACGTAGCAGATGCTAAAAAAGCAACATTAGATAACGTTGGTGTATTCCAATCTCCAGTATTACAACCAGGTGTATATGCAGACGATGCTGCACGTGATGCAGCTGTTACAGCACCAGCAGCAGGTATGATAATTTTTAATACTACAAACACTAAATTCCAAGGCTATACAGGCGCTGCTTGGGTAGACTTAAACTAATCACATTACTTTAAAAACTCCTAAGTGTAGGTTAAATACTACAGAAGGAGTTTTTTTATGACCAAAATAATTACAGATCCACAAAACTATACTAGAGAAGATTTAAGAAACTTAGACTGGGATATGGTAAAGTTAAATGTTACTGTAGATCCTAAACCTTTACTAGAATGGTTTGAAACTGTAAAAACTACTTCTCCCGAAAGTCTATTTTTGTTTTCTATGAAAGATTTATTCCAATCACATTTCTTAGAAAATCCCAGAATGAACGGCATCTGTGTAGGAGATGCTGGTTATTGGACTTTACAATGGCCAGTACAAAGAACAGATCCTATACCAGGGCCAATGTTTTGTGATAGAAAAAAGTTTCCTGAATTAGAAGATCCTAATTGGGAAAATGAAATGAACAATCATTTAGATCAATACTATTTTGGTGCATATAAAAATATGGTTGAAACCCTAGGACAAGATGCATGGACTTGGGGTAGAGCTATGAATTGCGGCACTGAAGCAGGTATAGGTCCTCACAGAGACCACGACGGCGAAGATATGTCAGAACACATGATTAGGTTACATGTTAATTTAGAAACTAACGAAGATTCATCATGGCATTTCTTTTCACAGTTAGGAGAAACACCTGCTGATACTTGGCAATACGAACGTGCAAGTTATAATCCTAAGCCTGGTGAAGTTTACCTAGTTAATGTGAGCAATGTACATGCTCCTGTAAACCACGGCAATGATGAATGGGTGTTGCTACACTCTGATCCATCAAATGATGCTGTAGATAGATTGTTAAAAAGCGAGACTCATATTACATACAATGGCTAATATTAAAACAAGGTTGAATACTTCTATTCTTTACAAAAAGACTGACTGGCCATATCAACACGACAGCATGATTCCTAATACAAGTTCTAATTACTACGGACCTGATAACGAAAGACTACACGAGCGTAACAAAAAATATCAAGATAGTAGTTGGATATACAATAACAAAGAGATTAATTACAACTTTAACAGTTTAGGATTACGTATGTCTAATGAAGTAGATTTAACCAAAGACTTAATTTATTTTAGTGGCACAAGTTATACTTTAGGTATTGGTGTAGACGAGAAAGATAGATACACTGATATATTGTCTAAAGAACTAGACACACCTATGCTAAGTTATGCTGGTCCTACATATAGCACTAAACTACAAGTTATATCATTTTTTAATTATGTAAACTTATACGGTGCTCCAAAAAGTGCATGTTTTGAATTTCCACCTGCACACGGATATACATTTTTTACAGATCATTTTGCTCTTACATTTACTGGCAGTCATAGGCCTAAATGCAATTATGTAGAACCTTATGAATTACTAGAACGTACTGACTTCTTACAAAACGAAGCAGAAATATATGTAAACATGTTAGAAGTATTTTGTAAGACTAACAACATACCATTAACTATGTTTAGTTACTTTCCTACTACTTTGCCTATTATACGTATTAATATTGATCTACTAGGTATCGAAGATAATAATGAAAAATTTGCTAGAGACATTTGTAAACAAAACGGTACTATATCAGGCCATCCAGGTATAGGTGTACATAAACATACAGCAGATGTATTAAAGGATAGACTACTATGAGCATAACACTTTATACATCAGGTAGTACAGACGAACCTAAACAAATTACACACTCTTGGGAATACATTAATGAATGTGCTAGACGTAGTGCTAAAGAAATACAACTAACCAGCAAGGATGTTGTACTAGATGTGTTTCCTGCTAATACTATTGCACATTGGACTATAACAGCGTATCCTAGCGTTTTAAGCGGCGCACAGTACGTTTGTAGCAACTTTACACCATATACGTACATACAAGCATTTAAACGCTTACAACCGTCTTATATTGCGCTTATACCGCGTCATTTAGAGCTTTTACAAAGTACAAAAGGCTTTAAAGACTTAGATATGAGTTGTGTACGTTACATGGTAACAGGCAGTAATACAATAGATCAAGACTTCATAGATGCATTTAAAAATAGAGGTGTACAATGTGTAGCAAACTGGTACGGTATGACAGAGTTTCCTCCCCCTATTCTTATAGGATATGACAGCCCTAGTTTTGATTTGCATAACCGTCCAACAGACGATCATATAATGTTTCACCCTGTAACAGCAACATCTTCTTTAGGTGAAGCAATAATAAATGGCAGAGCTACAGGTGATATTTTTGATACAAGCACAATGACATTCTCACATAGAAGAAAAGAAGCAAATGGAAAAACTTGGAAAACTGACGTTTAGAACATTATCTGAAAATGACAGAGATGCTGTTGAGATATTTTGTAATTCTCAGTCTTATAGTAACAACACTTCTTTAGAAAAAATGAAATGGGACTGGTGCCCGTTTTGGTGTGCGGCATTTGACGAAGAACGTATTGTAAGTATTGCTGGCGCACACGAACTTCCTGAAGTATCACCTAATGCCTATAGACTATTATTTAGAGGCGCACAATTACCAGGCTATACGTTAGGCACTGGTAGAAATATATTTAAAACTGGAATACATTTAAGTTATCTATTGCCTATACAGATTGATTGGGCAACTAAAAATCCTAACGCAGAACTTTATATTAGTACTAACATCAACAACGACGGCGGCAAAAGCCAACGTATGAATAATACTATTATGCCAATGCTTGCTAAAACAGGAATTTGGACTTTAGATCGTACAATGGAGTTGTACAATGTTCCGCAGAACTTGTGGCGTATTAATGTTTCAAAGTATATGGAAGAGCGTAGCCATTCGCTAAACACCTAAAACTATATTCATCAAAGATAGTAAAAGGTTTCTTTTTAATCTCAATTTCTTTTACTTGATTTTGCCAATAGGGTGTATTCTTACTTGTTGCTTCATAATGTAGTGCGAGAAAATCTTCAATATGTTTTACAACCTTAACATATTGTCTATTGTAAACTTTTTGTTTACCATATAATTTAACTAGCATTTCAATTTGATACTGTATTAACCAAATTGCTTGTGCTTCTAAAGGCTCAATAAATCCAGCACTTAACCCTATGTTTAGTATATTATCTTGATATGGTGTTGGACAATATTTACTTTCCCAATGTAATACTCGCATTTTGTCTAATTCAAGAGTATACGGACACTTTTCGATAAACTCGCGTTTAGCATCTTCAACTGTTTGATGTTCAGTGCTAAACACGTAACCATTACCAATGCGGTTTTGTAAATAAATGTTCCACATCCAACCATTACTCATGGCAGTTGTTTCTGTATAGTACTTTAGCTCTTTATCATAACTAGGTGCTACTACAGCACAATTATTTTTAAGGCGTGTACTAACCATTTCTCTTTTAGGAAATAATTTATTAAATCCTGTACAATTAATAATTAAGTCAGCTTGTAAATCATCAATAGTATCTAATGTACGTGTTTCTAATTTAACACCATTTGGCAATGCTACTTTATCACGCAACATAATACCAAATTTATTTGCATCTATGTGATAAGCGTGACGCCATTTTTTATCTGGCAACTCGTAGTTTTCCATCCAACGCATTTGTTCATCATGCTCTGCTTCGTCAAAGCAAAAGTGATGGAACCAACTTTCGCCGTGCCAGTTTTTATGTTTAATTGTATACTTACGAACCGCATCACAATTATCAAATAAGTCTTGCTCAGTCAATCCGCAATCATGTATAAAGTCATACATGCTAGGCAGTGTACTTTCACCTACACCTATTATAGGTATATCTTGACTTTGGATAACTGTAATATCCCAGTCAGTCTTTTTAGAAAGATATGAGGCTGTCATCCAACCTGCTGTTCCGCCGCCTACAATAATTATATTCATACGTTTATTTGTGTCCTTAAAAAAATATTTATTTTTCCTATAGGAATTTTAAAATGTAAATGGATTCTATCTGTAGAACCTTTGTTAATCGTAGTGTGTATACGTTTTGTATTTACAATGTAAACATTATTAGATTCTAATACATACGGGTGTTCGTTAATAATAAAATGCGAATCGTTATTAGCATACAACGGAATATGTACTCTTACATGTTCATCTTTATCTGCATGCGGAGGTATTCCAGAATTTTCAGGATGTCCAGTAATTACTAATTCTTCTATATAAGGAATTTGATCGTATAGCTTTTTAGCAAACCCTTTGAGCATCTTAGTAGGTTTTATAATAGGATCAAATTCTTTTTTATCTTTACGCATACCCGGAGGTAAAGGACGCTCGTCTGTATTTTCACAATTAGTTAATATTGCGTAACCATATAATCCTTTAAGATTAGTTTCTGGAACTTCAGGCATTGTCCATTTTAAGTAGTCAAAATTATCAACAAGGTCATTATAGTATTCTTTAAGTTCATCAAAATTAAATTTTACATTTTCTATTTTTTTACAATCAAAGTTTACTTGGGCTGGATCTAATATCCAATCTGTGTTTAGTAGTTCATCTACATTGTCTATAGGTATTTTAAATATTAAATGTATTCTGTCTGTATCGCCTTGATTAATTGTTCCATGTTGATTAGTGGTGTTAATAAGATATGCTTTACCTTCTTGTAAATTATACTTTGAATCACCAAATACAAAATAACTTTGATCATTTGTTTGTATAGGTATATGTACTTTAACAAACTCAGTATTATCTACATGTTGTTGTATAACTGTATTAGGCGGGTGAGCACTTATAACTGTTTGTCTAACATTAGGTATTGCATCTATAATATACTTGCCAAACCCAAATACAAGCTCGGTAGGATTATCAAAAGTACCTAATACTTCACTATCATGTTTAATGTCATACGGTGGGCAAGGCTTTGTAGTATCTTTTAAATTACTTTGTATAGCCCAACTGTATACATCATTTACTTTGTGGTCTAATGTATTTGTACTATCTGGTTGCCACTTTAAGTTGTTATACTGAGATACTTTAACATAATAGTCTTTTAGTTCTTGCAATGAGAATTTAAAGTTAGGTAACTCTTTAATATCAAAATCAAACATCATGGTACCTTTCTAATAAACTATAAACATGTTTGTTATGACCACTGTCATCTATTGTTTCATTATTATAATATTTCTTAACGTAGTTAGCAACAGCAACACTTCTTGATTGTCCTTTTGCACAATATATATGTAGTGTTGTATTTTCTGGAATCTTGCGTACAAAATATATAATTTGTTTTGCTTGTCTATCGCTACATGCTGTAGCATGTATTATTCTTTGTGTGTTGTTGTACCACTTGATTGATTTTAATCCTGTTTTTTCAACATCCTCAAATTTTAAATTTAAAACATTATCTGCATCTGACATAACAGGCTCAGAATGTATCCAATTACCGTTACTGTGTATGCCAATAAGATATTCATTGTTTGGTATAGGTTGCACATCTTTCATTGCATATGTTTTTACATTAACCATGCTTTTACGTCCTCAGTCCACACTTTACCATAAAGGTGTACTCTGTCTGTTGTGCCTTTGTTTTCAACACTGTGAGGAAGTGTTGTGTTTACAAGATATGCCCAACCTGGTTCCATATGATATTCTTTACCGTTTATAACCCAATTACTATCTTTGTTAGTGTGTATCGGAATATGTACCCTAATTTTATCAGGACTATCTTGATGCGTAATTAATTTAGTTCCAGTTACATGCTCAGTTACTAACCATTTTTTGCTACGAAAAGGTAGGCTTTTAACAACTTCTAATCCGTATCCTGTAAAACATTTTCTAGGATTTAGTTCATCGTTATCATTATCTCTATACTCTGGCTTTGCACATCCTTGTTCAAAAGGTTTAGGACCTTCTTCGTCACTATTCCAGCATAACGTATAGTAGCCAGTTTCGTCAGGTATAATATGTCCAGTTTCGCCAGTAGGGTCACTAATTGGAAACTGCCACACATGATGATTTTCTCCTACAACAAATTTCCAATTTTTGTAATTTTCTTGTAGATCATTATACCAGTCCTGTAACTTTTTTACATCAACACAAAATATACGTTTAACGTCAAAGCCTAGATCAACTGTTTGATATTCTTCTATATACCGTTTCATTTCCAATTTACTAAATCCATAAATTTATCATTATGTATATCTGCAATAACATTTGCCCTCGATGTAGGACTAAAGTTTGTAGTAGAGTGCGTAACTCTAGAATTTATAATGTAAACATTTCCTGGTTCAAAATTATATTCTCTGTTCCATTTTTCTCCCCAGTAAAATTTGCTGTTGTCATATGTCATAGGAATGTGTAGTCTAGCACAGTATCCATCTGTATGCGGATAAAGTATGTGTTCAGGCATATGTTGTGTAATACGTGGATTGTAAATATAGTTGCCTATTTGTTCTACTATATTTTTCCACTCTCCAAAATTATATTGACTAAGATATGTATTATCTTTATAATCAAAATCTTTTATAACATTACCGTTATTGTCAAAGTAACTTTTTAATTCTGTAAAAGAGTCTATATCAGCAGCCCATGGAGGTGGAAGCGGTACATCTCTGTGAGTTGGCCATGTTAATGTCCACGAGTTAATTAATGCTTCATAGGTTTTGTTACGTTCCCATTCGTAATCATTTGTATCAGTAGTAAATTTATTATTAACAGACTCTTTTATGTACTCAGAACATGTTTGAAAATTAAATTTTAAGTAGTCTAAGTTAGATGTAACAATATTATACCAGTGTTGTAAATTTTCAACATCTATTTTTTTATCTAATATTATAATGTCCCATTCTAAACTTTCTAAAACTGACAAGTCAACTTGAGAAGGTTGCAGAACTTTATCCATTTGTCATACCTATTACATTTAAGATATGGTCTTCCGTCACTCTTGTAATAATATGAGATCTATAGTCTTCACTATCGTTAGTAGTTCCATGCCAATCTCCAGTATTAAGAATATATGCTTTACCTTCTTTCATATGATATGAGCGTTCTTTGTTTTCACCAAAATGGAAATAACTGTTTTTATTACTTTCTATAGGAATGTGTAATTTAAGTACTTTACTATCTATATGCTGACGTATATACATACCCGGATGATGCCTAGTAACAATCGCTTGTCTAAAAGCATCTGTTCCTAATTCTTCTACTAAGTGTTTAAAATATCCAAAGTATAACTTAGGCATAATTTTTGCATCGTTAATGAAGTTATCGTAATCTACTTCAGGATACATTTCAGAATTACATTGTGCTGGCGGCGGTAGTGCTTCATAACGTTCTATAGGCCATGCTAGGGTTACACCATCAATTGGTCCGCAATAGTAACCGCAAAACCCTTGCTCTACCATTTCCTTACTTTTTTCTAAGTTAAGTTTTTCAGCCATCTTATTAAAGTTAAACAACATGTGATCAAAGTTTTCTTTAACGTCGGCCCACCATAGTTTTAGTTTTTCAGCATCTACGTTATAGTTAAGTTCAATTATATCCCAATTGTTGTTGTTATATAAGAAATCGTGAGTTAAGCCATGATTACAAATATCGTAGTTTTTAATTATTCTCAAATCTTGGATGTGTTGTGCGTTTTCCATTTCTTAACCTTTCTCTCATATCCATTGCGACATAGTCGTGCCCATATAGCACTAAGTCTTCTGGAATCATTTCTTCAAATTTAAACCAATGCTGTTCAAGTTGTTCCGGTTCTACATTCCATTGTAGCATTTCGCTTGACCAAATGTTTGTAGTCCACAGTACTTTTGTTCCTTGTACAGTATTTATTAGTTCAAATAACTGGTGAGGTTGTGTTACTAAATCTACAACATTGAAAGTATGTTTAAGTTGTCTATACCTATCCCATAATTCTTTGAACGCTTCTTTGCCCCCATGTTCCTTAACTTCTTGTTCCCAAAACTTTTTGTAGTTTCCTCTATAGGTACTACTAAAGTTATATTTAAGATCGTGTTCTAATAACCATTTGTCTAAATCATATCCATCCCAAGTTTCTAACAAGTGTTTTTTATAATTTAAACTTGCTTCGCACCAATCAAAATAATTTACTGTAGTATCTTTATGAAAGCCGTTTGTGTTTAGTATGGCAAGTGGCTTAAAGCCGGCGGCGGCACTAAACAAATGATCAATCAATTTACCATCTGTTCGTACTCCTTCACCCGAAAGTGTTTCTGTGTTAAATGCGTATACTCTATCTTTTTCTATAAATTCTTGATACCCAAGTTTGCGTATCCAAGCCGCTTGACTTTGATTTAAGCCTTCGTCTTGATCTTTGTTAAGCCATGCATTTGCAAGTTGCTGTGTATTCTCATATGGATATAAAAATACTTTACAATCACGCATATCATTTGTTAAATTATCTATAGTTATGCCTGCACGTATAGCAATGTCTATCCAGTTACTTCCGTCTGCTGTGATCTCAACATGTTTTTCTTGTGCATTGTCTGCAGGACCTATCCACTTAGGAGTATAATGGCTATGTACTGTATCTTCACTAAGTTTGTAATTTTGTAGTAAAGGCTTTCTATCCCTAAATACACCCATTTCGTCAAACTTAGGTTTGCCAAGTTCTACCCATTTTTGTAAATTAACAAATAGGTATTGTCTATGCAATCCAGGATATGAACCTTGCATTCCTGTTTGTGCTTCTTTGTCCATTATATGACCTATTGCAAAGAAGTCTTTATTGTTATCATAGTAATTTAAACTTTGAGTTATTAAACTAGGTCCTCTAAATAAAAACAATCCTTGACATGCAATCATTGCAAACTCTTTATTCTTTTGGAGACTTTGTTCTAATATTTCTTCAACAGTTTTATGAAATCCTACATAACTACACATGCCCATTTTAATCATACGATTAATATAAAAATAGGTCATATCAAAACATCGTTTTTGTAGCCATGTATTATCTATATCACGATTAATATTAAGTATGCCAATGCCTACTCTGTTATCAATTTTTAGATCTTCGTAATAACGATCAATAGTAATACTATTCCAGTCTTTCATTTTACCCTCTGTTAGTATAGTAACTTGCTCTTAAGACATAGAAAAAATCTCTAATACGTCTACCAAGTTCGTAATGTATAATCATATGTATTCTTGGCTTATCACTGTTATTATATACAGCATGAACATTAGATATATCCATTAAGTATGCACTACCATTATCATCAAACGGAACTCTACCGTGGTCTTTAAAAACAAATCTACAACCTTCAGGATTGTTTAAACTTATATTACAAACACTCAAACGTTTTTCTTCATCTGATCTATCTTGATGTGGAAGAATATATCCACCTGGTTCAAGTAACATAAACCTTACACGATTTAAAAACTCCGCTGGCCATACATCTGTTAAAAACTTTTTAGTAACAGGACATTCATCTGCTACCCAAGTCCAGTCTAGTTGTTTAATTGATTCTTGTCTATCGCCATAACTATTCAATGTTTGGGTATCTTCATTCAATCCATGTAGTGTTAGGCTTTTCCAGCCTTTTCCATATGTAGTTTCTCTATGTAAATGAAACTTGTCTGCAAGTGCTTCGGCTTCTTTGTGCATTTCTTTCCACGGTTGATTGTCTAATGCACTTAATTTAAAACACGGCCAACCGCTTTCCATTACAACCCATTTAGGATCGAATTGTTCTGGATATGTTATATCTATTTGCTTGTCATTTTCTAACAAGTATTTCTCTAATTCAGCGTTCATGTTTACTTTTTTCTTTACCCTGTAGTGTTAAATATACTTATGCTAGTTTTTAAGGAGTGGGTTTAGTCGTGAGATGTAAATATCTTGATAATCAAATCAATGTAGGTACTAATGGATCATATAGATTATGCTGTATGAGCTTAGAGCCTGAGGGCGAATACAATATCAAAACACACACACCGCAAGAATGGCACGACAGTGATTTCCATAGAGGTATCAGAGAGCAGATGGCGAGCGGTGAATGGCCTGATGCTTGCAGGCGTTGCAAAGAAATGGAAGAACACGGTCTACAAAGTCAACGTCAAAAAGAAAGAAGATACGGTCCAGGACTCAGTCATTTAGATTTACGTTTAGGCAATAGTTGTAATTTAAAATGTATTAGTTGTTGGCACATGAGTTCTAGTTCAATAGCAGAAGAAGCTGTTGCTATGCAGAAAGCAGGTGTTACACCGTTACACGGAGTATTAGATGTTCCGCATTTTAATTGGGCAGACGACAAAACATTTGATAAATTACTTGACTTACCAATACACGAAGTATACATGACCGGCGGCGAACCTATGATGGTAAAACATTTACCTAGATTTTTAGAAAGATTAAGTCCAGAAACAATAATACGTTTTAATACCAACTGTACAATTTGGAATCCTAAATTAGAAAAGTTACTTAGAAAATTTAATATGGTTATTATGAGTTTTAGTTTAGATGCTACCGACGATCGTATAAACTATATTAGGCACGGCACTAAATGGAAAGAAGCAGAAGAAAATGCAAAACGTTGGGCTGACTTTTGTAAAGTTGATATAAGTCCTACTATTAGTACTTTGAACGCATGGTTCTATGACGACATAAAAGAATATGCAGACAAGCGTAACTGGAGTATCTTTGAAAATTTACTTATGACTCCTGATTGGTTACATGTTAAAAATGCACCCGACGAATTAAAAGCACAATTTCAAGGTGTAGATAAATGGATGAATGAGCCTGCTAACCTACTAAAGCAAGAAGAATTTAAATACAATATTACTAAGTTAGACAGTTGGCGTAAAATGTATATAAAGGATTACCTACCTCCGGTAGCAAAAGCATATGGACTTAATTAAAACAAATAAACAAAAAAAGAGAAGTGTTTATAAAGGCGATGGTTACTATAGAAAACTATGGCACTTTGTAGATACAATATGGCTAGACGAACATGTAAAAATGCTTAAAAGTATTGTTCCCGACTATGTTGTATACCACGGACACAACGACGAGAGCATGTGGTTAGATACAAAAGAAATAGAAGGTGTTCCTGCAAGTACACTAGAACACACACCAGAATTTATAGAAAAGATATATAAATTTTGTTTAGACAATATTGAGCAAACTTTACCATATGTGCATGGCGATTGGGTGTTAAGTAATATAATTGTTAACGGTGATGACATGTACATGATTGATTGGGATAATTGTAATGTATATCCTAAACATATGGTTATAGAGAAAATGCAGAAAGACCTACGTAGTGCATTTGGAGATAAATTTGACCCCTCAAAGTTTTAGTTATCCTACAGTATATAAAAATAAAATATACATTCCCCCTTACGGATTAGACAGTGTTGTAGACTACATGCTAGTGTTTGACACTGACACAGATTCATTTGAAAAAATACAATTACAAGTAGACGATAGTTTTGAAAAATGGCAACGTGGTGTAGTTGTTGGAGATAAAATATTCTTTTTACCATATAACGAAAGAAACATACTAGTTGTAGATACAAAGACAAATGACATTAAGTACCTTGATACATTTAACGACAAAGGCAAATGGTTATGTCCACATGTATACGGTAACAGTATATTTGCGTTGCCCTATGGTGAACATAATGATTTTAGTTGGGCAATATCTATTGACACAGAAACATATACTAGATCATATGTAAATATTAAATCAGCAAGTGATGCAAAGAAATGGCATACTACACAATTATTAGGTAATAAAATTATAGGCGTGCCACGTGGCGAAAACTTAGATAATTATTTTTCAGAATGTATTGAGTTTGACTGTGATTCATTAACATATAAACTTACTGACCTAAGCGACCATTGGCAAGATTATGATAGTGAGCCAATGACAAATAAAAAATTTACTACCCTTGCTAATAGTAATGGAACATTGTATGCTCCGCCATACAGTGAAAATCCAAACTTTGATATTATGTTAAAATACAACGGTGATTGGGAAAGTATACGAACAGGAATAAAAGGCACTAGTAGAAAATATTATTCACACACTGTAGCAACCAACGGTAACATTTATTTTCCGCCTGCAGGGCATGACGAAGACTGGAGTGAAATGTTAGTTATACTTGCTAACGGAGAACACTATACAAAAGACCTTGGCATTGGTAAAGAAAGTAAAAAATATTTTGCTGGATTAGAAAACAGCCAACGCAAAATATATTATATACCTAGAGGCGGCTGTGTTTGTGAACCTGTTGACACTTGGAAAAGTCAAGGGGACTTAGCAGAAGTATTAGTTATAGATACAGAAACAAATGAAACATATACTATTGATGTAAGTGAACATTTTACAGACAACACTACTATTGAAAAGTATAACCAATGTGTAATTATAAACGATATAATATATGCATTTCCATACGGAGAAAGTGATTCGTTTCAAACTGTACTAGTGTTTGACACAATAAAGGAACAAGTTATAAAGACTTTTGATTTAAATGATGTATAAAGCATTTGAAGATTTCTATAAAGAGGAAAATATAAAACACCTATTACTCCTTGACTGGAATAATACTTTAACAAGTCCGCCTTTTGCTACAGAACAATGTAAGGAGTATGCAGATGTTTGGCGTTTTAATAAAAACACTATTACATTAGATCTACCTCCTGCTACTAGCAAAACTAATGCTCCTATTGTTTTAGATAATGATTTATGGCTTATACCATATGGCATATACGATGAACTTAATGTTGTAGTGCAAATTAAAGATAATGATGTAGTATATCACAAATTACCGTTTGCAGGCAAAGGACAATTTTACAGTATTGCATCAAACGGTACGTCTGCTTTTAGTTTTCCTTTAGGTTACGAAGGTACTAACTACGGATTGTATATTAACAACGGCAAGGTTACAGAACATAAACTTCCCTACGAAGGCAAAAAACTACATATGGGTACTGTGTACTGTAATGGAAAGTATTGGAGTATGCCTAGAGGTGACGAACCTGGCTACAACAAACTACTAAGTTTTGACGGCAATAACTTTGAAAGTTTTGACTTAGATGTAAACAATAATATTACTAGAAAGTTTAGTGATATAATAGTAAAAGATAACATACTTTACAGTTTGCCTTTTGGCGAAACATCTGGTATTACAGAACTAGTAGAATTTGACACAACTACTAATCTAGCAACATATCATAATTTAAAATTACCCTATGACTTTGCTAAAAAGTACAACGGCGGCGTACTAGTAAATGATAAAATAATTGCACTACCGTACGGTGACGAATATACTGAAGATAGTAACTGGGGAATTATATTTGATACTAATACAAAAGAAAGCAAAGTATTTGATATTGGTCTTAACTTTGGTGGCAAATTTAGATATCGTTGCGGCATAGAACTAAACAACAAAGCAATATTTTTTCCGTCAGGTACACCTAGCTGTCCTATAATGAGTGTAGATGAAAATGCAAATATTAAAACATTATATCTTATTGATTATATGTTAGGCAGACCGTGTGTAAAGGATGACTTAGTATGTTGTATGGCATATAGAAAAGCCGATGGTCAACACTTTATGTTAATATTTGATAGCGAATTAAATTTGCTGAACAGCAATCAACTCTTTACGTAGATAGATATCACTTAAACAATAACAGTTTTCTTTACCGCATGTAATTGTTTTATTAGGCAAAGTATATTTTTCTAAATTACCTATTTTGCCACCTTGCTGGCATTCAGCACGATATATGTCTCCCCACATATCAATGCTAATCATATCTAACCCTGCCCAACAGTTCCAACCTTTGTGTGCATTGAGCTCATTAACTATTAAATCGTTTGCATTAATGTCTTTGCCATCTAATAATAGGCCGCCTCTGTGTAATTTTGTGTCGTCTAGTTTACGTGTATAAGGCCAATTAGTTATAATGTTTTGTTGCGACATTGAATATGCACTTACTTCATTAGTTGGGTAGCCATCAATTTCTTGTTTGTCTAAAATTACTTTTGGCCATATCATTACATTGTCACTACAATTAAACAAGCGTTCTGCAATATCTAATAGTTCATCAAAATTGTCAGGTAACATCATAAGATTAACAGCAACAGGACAAGTCATTACTTTTATAACTTCTATTATATGATCAATGTCAGCAAATTCAGGATGATAACTTATAATCATTCCGTCAGTATGTTCTGTTATTTCAGCAAAGTATTCTACTTTTTGACTTGCGTTGGTTAAAAAACTAAAGTACTGACCTTGCTGTTTTACAAGTTTAGCCATGTCAATAAAATGTTTCCAATAAGTAGGTTCGCCGCCGGAGATCCTATAGCAAATCTGTTTTCCATTAGCATCAAAGTTTTCTACAAAGTTTTTAACAGTGTCCCACTTTTTATGCCCTGTGCTTCCGTCATGAAGTCTGCTTGGACAATAAGAACAACGGTAATTGCATTTATTAGATAGCGTCCAACTAACTAAAAACCAATCTTCCTTTGCAGGATCTTTGTAAGAGAGTTTCATTCTGCCATTGTGTTATCTAGAACTAGTTGTTGTGTACGTTCATTTAATTTTACTGTTAAAATTAACGAATACAAGTTATCACTAAAACTAAACACACTGTGATCTAGTTGGAAGTTTGTAAAATAAACAAACCCAGGTTCTGGATATAATGGTCTACCGTCAATCATTTGTACATAATTTTCAGGACTACAACGACCAAACACTACTAGCAATCTAAAGTATTCTGGACTTACACCGTGAAAATCTCTATGTGGAGGAAAGAAGCCTCCTTGATCTACTTTTACAATATGTACACGGCCAATATCGGGTGCAAACACATCTACTAATCTTTTAATTTCTGGAATATTATTGTACACGTCTGTTGGTGTGTTAAAATTTTCTTCCTTCATTTCTACATCATGATATTTCTGCATATGACCAAAACTATTCAAATGGTAATTGTCCATAACATCGCCAGTATGACTTGTTACTGGTAGCCCCCAACGATTATTGTGGGTATCTTTTTTAGCATTATAAGGACACCAGTTGTCTTTAAACTGTTCTAGTTGTTGCTCAACTTGGTGATGGTCGATATGCCATTTTAGTTTTACTTGGTTACCTAAATTGACTAAACTTTGCCAACGTAGTCCTCTTTCAATTTCTTCAGGTGTCATATATTTCTCAATTCTTTAAACGTATTTCTAAAGTTTAATTCTCTTGTTTTGTCGCATATTTCTAAGTATTGTACAGCCGCTGGAAGTTTATGTGACCAATCTTCTGAATTCATATAATCAACTAATCCTAGCCAACGCATTTTGCCATAAGCACTGTTTATGAATTCGTGTGTGTTAATACTATTAGCAAACTTACTTATCGTATCTGCGGCTTGGTCTTTTAAGTCTTGAGGTAGTACTCGCACATTTAAGTATGACGGTAAGTACACTAAATGCAACCCTATAATGCCGCCGCCGTAGGGCGCACGGTTTATTTTTTTAAAGTTTTGATCTAACTTCCATTGTGCAAGTTCTGCTAAACTATGTACATTAAGAAGTTGTACAGCACAGGCAAGATTAACAGTAATATGGTCTGATGTGTTATCAAGTAAATGCATATTACTTACAATGCTATCCCACTTACTAGGATGCCTTATGTAATCATTCTTTTCGCCAACACTGTCAATACTAAAATTAAATTTTACTTCTTTGAAGTATTCCCACATATCTAACAACCTTTGCGATATGTCTGTAGCATTACTATTGTATCTAAGTATACAATCTTTTGCATACCCTTCGTCTATCATAAATTGTAGTATTGCATAATGTTCTGGTATAAGCAACGGCTCACCACCAGCAAAGTATAATTCTTTTATATGATGTGCTTGATTTTTTACAGAGTCTAAGAAACTACTTTTCTTATACCATACATAATCAAAACTAGGATCCCAGCCTTGATCTTGTTTTAAATCTATAAGTTCGTATTTTGGATATTGTAATTTCCAATCTTTAACCCACTTTGAACTATCATGCGGACTACACATAATGCATTTTAAATTACATAGGTTACCTAATCTTAAATCAAAGTAAGGTATGTTTACAGGCAACGTGCCGTCATCGTGTGTTTGATCAACAATTTCTTGTACATCAATTCTTTCATTCCACACTTCAGTTTCCCAATTCCTTTTGCTTTTTATACCTTTTGCTTCTTCTTCAAAACATTTTCTACAACTTAAAGGAACTTCACCATTAAGCATCTGCAATCTAGTATTACGCATTTGCTCACTATTCCAAACTTCTTCAATAGTATGATCGCGTAGATTCATGTTAACACCATCTTGTTTAACAAGTCCTACTTCTTTGTTGTCAGTTTTGCCTGCGCCACTAGCGTTTGCTGTACAACAAACTCTTACATCACCATTTGGTCTAGTTGCCAAATGTATCCATGGCAAAGGGCAAAATGTTTTACTCATTGAATTTATGTCCTATAATCATGTATCTAGTATACTTAGGTGTTTTAAATTCTCCAATATATGCAACATATACTTTTGATTGCTTTACAAAATCTTCCATACTACTTGCACATCTTATGTGTTCGTCAAGGTCAACATAGTTATTACTTTGTAATACTACTTTAGTACCTGGTTGAATATTGCTTAACCATTTGTCATATTGCTCTTGTGTTAAATGCTCGCAACTAGTATTAATAGCAACATCTGCATCTGTAGTATACTCGCACATATCTGCTGTTGTAGCAAAAAATCTTCCGTCCATATGATAACGCATGTTAATAGTTTCTGCAATAGGCTTGCAACTAGGATCGATATCTATACTTTCAATATCAGGTATGCACAAGTCGCTGTTAAACAACAAACTTGCAAGTACTCCATTCCATCCTCCATATACAGCAATACTACCTTGGACTTTATATTCTTGCATTTGTTCTATTAACCAAAGTTTACTATATACTTGACCTTTCCAAAAACTTTCTAAGGTACGATATCGATTTTCGCTATTACGAATTGCGTCCATCCAGAATAGTACATCTTCAATATCAACTTTCAAACTGAGCTCCTAGTTTATCAAATTTGCCACATTGTTTTTGGCATTCTTTTAAACATCCGTTTGACCATGTGCTTTCTATACTACTAAAAAAGTTACTGTCAAATATTTCTTGTAATGTATGTTTATTTAAATTAGGAAAATTTCCTATTTTATCCATGTAATCAATTCTACTTTCGCTAACTGGTGGTAGCCATTCTAAGTCTAGCCAACAACAAGGTGCTATGTTACCGTTAGCACCAACATATATAGAATTAGATTCTTGTGCTTTACAAGTTATTGTTGGGTTTATTTCTTGTTTTGCTTCTTCTACTATTTTTATAAAACTTTCACTTGTTTCTGTTGGATACAAAATATCAATTGTTTTTCCATTATCATCTAAAACATTAAATTGACCATTTTTAAATCTACTAGAATTCTTATATTTAAAATCACTAAAACCTAGTTCACTTGCAAGTTGTCTACATTCTTCTACTTGATGCTTATTATGACGGAACACCAACATATCCCATCTAGCATTGCCGCCTGCCTTTATAAATGTTCTTGCATTTACTAGTATAGTGTGAAAGTCTGTGTTTATTCTATAACGAGAGTGTGTATCTGCTAAACCGTCTATTCCAAATACTACAGTTACACCAACACTAGCAAGTTCTTGCCACCATGCACTATTCCTTGCACTACCGTTTGTGTGCATTTGTAAAATGATGTTAGGGTTTACTTCACGTAAGTATTTGTATATGTCAAGTGTCTCAGTGTTAATAATAGGATCACCTAAGTTGCCACACATATTAACTTTGTCAAGTTGTTGTATAAAACTAACCGGAAACCATTCTTTAAATGTTTCTAAGTTTATATCGTCTAGTGTTACAAACGGCATCATAGGACCGCCTTGCATACGTCTTGGACACATTGGACAACGTGCTTGACAACGTGAGGTAACTTCTAAATGTATGTCTCTTATTTGCTCTAAATTATACATCAGTCCACTCTTTGTTTAACTTTTTTATTTCTTTAAAGACTGTTGAATTTATACCTTGTACATCTAATGTAGAAATTAAGAAATCTAAATCTTTTGGTAAACACTTTCCACCGAATCCTTGTTTATTATCAAACCCTGGTACATCTAAATATGATTGTTTTGGCTGTACAGCAAGAAACATATCTTTAACAGCATCATAGTTTGCATCAACACTATTTGCTAGGTCATAAAATGTATTGGCAAAAGCAATACGCATTACAGCAAGATTATTTGAAAACATTTTTACAAGCTCTGCTTCTTTTGTAGAGCATGTTACTATATCATAAATGTCATTAAGCCATGTCGGAACTTCACTGTTGCACCCTACAATTAAAGGACGATTAAGACAATCAGTTTCCCAATGTCTTTCTCGTAAAAATTCTGGCATATATATTACACAAGGTTTGTTTATTCTTTCACATGCACCAATTGGCAATGTACTACGGATTATAACTGTATCTGCTTTTAGTTGTTCTATCTCGCTAATTAATATGTTAACGTCAGTTTGTGTATTAGTAGGAATACATACAAATACTACATCAGCATCGTCTAATATACTTCTATTTGTATTCAAATTAAGGTCATGTATAATTGTGTCGTCAGGCAATCTTAATCCTAACATTGTAGCTTTGCCAACAAAGCCATGACCTAATATTCCAAACTTCATATTTTTCTCTTTGGTAGTTTACTATCTGCACTACTCATACAACTAGGAGTTATACACGGCTTTGGTTGTTTAAATATTTCAAAGCCGCCGGTTGTAGTACCTAACAAATCGTCATGACAACTATGACTACGCCTTACCTCAGTATCTCGTATTATAATACCTTGATAACCTGCATTACATTCCCATCCTTGAAACTTATTAAATCCAAATGCATTAAAACGTTCTGCTTGATCTATTTCGTACTCTACTCCTTGATCTGTTTTAAGTAAGACCTGTGCGACTGTTTCCCCTTCCCAGTGTTGTGGGAAACCTTGTCGCATTGTTGTGATTTGATCTTCAGTGTATCCATGTACCACGTGGGAGGCGGTTGGATCGGACTGGGGCTTGAGAGTGACGTTAATACCTCTGGCGGCAAATCGTTCAAGCCTTTCGTAAAGATCTTCAAACATTTGCGGAACCATAACTTGATTGATTGTAACAAAAACTCCTCCTTCCATAAGTTGTAAACATGTATCGCCGAATTTTTGTTCATCTGCAAACTCTGCATGAAAACTTGCTGTAACACTTCGACGTTGTAAACTTTTTGTACTACGTATGTACTTATCCCACCAAATAGGTCCAGGGGATAGGTTTGTGGTCATATGTATGCTTTGATACTCGGCGTCTTTGTCATTGCAGTAATGTTCAACCAACGGCATAAACTGTTTATTTGCTGTAGGTTCACCGCCTGAAAAACTAAAATGGAAGTCTGTAAAGTTATTAGCACGAGCTTGTGCTTTGATACTATCCATGGTGTTTAAGTACAATTCTGTCGGCTTCTTGTCTGGGACACTAGATCTTGCGTGTGGCCAGCAATAACTACAGTTATAATTACAATATCTAGTGGTGATCCAAGAGACTGTGAAAAGATGGCTCTCTAGGAGAGTTTTCTGGCCAAACTCCGTAATATCTTGCCATGGTATTTGCTCGTAATTATTATTCATAAGCGCCTTGCAATATTAAATGCTAGTGTGTATTTGTAATCATCTTGTAAATGACTATCGCACCAATGTTTAGTTGTTCCTTTAAACAAGATTAATCTACCAGGCTTGCAATCATAAGAAACTTTAGTTTCGTTGTATTCTGTCTGTTCTTCAGGATGTATTTCTAAATCATAACTTGCTGTACTAAAATTAATCTTTGCATCTTTAGGAGCATCTAAGTAATACACTCCTGTAACAATTGCGCCACCATGCACATGCGGCATATGATAATCATACTTGCCTACTTTGTTTGCCCACATATTTGTAATGCCTACATTTTCTCCAGCATAGCCAAGGTCTTTCATAAAGTGGAAAGACTTTTCTAACATAGCTTGATTAAAATTATTAAACTCGCTGTGCTGGAATAACTGTTGATTAGTGCCATGTGTTGTTTGAATGTGTGCATCTAATGTTGTGTTAGGCTTTACTTCATTATCAATAACTTTTTTCATTGCAGGTATATCGTCCATGCAAAAGTTATCTTCAACTAATATAGGTACACAAAAATGTTTATTGATCATTAAATTTTTCCTCTAGCCAATCAAAGTCGTTAATAAGTGCAAGAACTTCGGGCTTGTTTTTATTTTCTTTTCCAAACACAGTGCCTTGTTCAGCGCCACGTTTTGCTTCTGCTCTAAATGATGCATCTGGTATAGGATGCAGCCATGCTTGCAATCTATCTTCTGTTTCATCATCAATTTGTCCAGTAATACTTTTACTTGCTAGTTTAGTACATTCTCTAAATGCACTTTTCCAAGTATTATATGCATCAGTATTAAACACTGTATAGTTACTTAACTGATCTACAACTTTAAATCTATCACTAATACTAGTAGTCATGTCAGTTGTGTTAACATCTACGTTTTCTGTAAGTAGTCTTGGTAATAATTTAACACCGCCATTTCCGTACTGCAATCCATTAACAGGATTTATACTTCTCCATACATGCACGGTTGTTTCGTCCCACACAGGCACTTGGTAATCAAATTTAAAATCATCACACATATCAGCATCTCCGTCTACTACAAAAAACATTCTAGTTGATGATAGTTCAGCAGCCTTTTTATGTGCTTGGTGTATTCCTTTTACATCTCTTATCCAACGTAAACTTATTCTTGGATCTTCTTGTCTAATTTTATCCTGTAATTTCTGAAAGTGTTTGTCAGCATTAGGTTCTTTATAGCTGATAAAAGCAACATCATAAGGCAACGGCTCTGATACTACTTGCTCATGTTCTTTTCGTGCAACTACATATCTACTATTAAATTCTCGTCTGCCTAATTGGTGTTTAGTTGTTGATAACACAACTCCATTATGGTATGTTGCTTCTCCGTTAAACAAATGCTGATAAACATGATGCATATCTCTATCAGCATCGTATCTGCCATCTGTAGGATTATAATATAAGTCGAATATTGTGTTATCTGTTATAAAAATATTATCCCATATAAGCCAAAACAACGAACTAGTTTCAGTAATTAATAATTTTTCATATTGTTCATACGAACTAACGACATGTCTTGGGTATCTATACCTACTAGCAACTACGTCAACTTCTTTTCTATTAATCAAAAATCTATGTTCTACTTCTCTTTTAGACAATGGCTTGTTAATAGATGCAAGTACTATTCCGCCGTGATAACTTTCTTCGTCATTGCATAAATTCTTATACACATGATTTTCATTTCTATCATAACTGTTGTGATGACTGAAGTATGACGTTAGTATGACACTTTTTGTTACTTCTACGTTTTTCCATATGCACCAAAACATATTGGTATTACACTTTTCAAGTGCATTTTCGTAATCTTCATATGTATCTATGTTAAAAACGTCATACTTTGAAGGCATACTTGCTACAATATCAACTTCTTTTTTGTTTACAAAAAATCTATGTTTTATTTCTTTTGCTGATATGTGTAGATCTCTTGGTACTAAGCATATGCCGTCATAGTAACTATCATTTAAAAACGTATGTACATACTTCTTATCCCACTCAGCTACTTTGTAATCAAATGTAAAACTGTCTTGTATATCTATATCATCCCAAACAACATAAAACATATCGCTTAGAGCTTTGCGTTGTGCTTGTTCAAAACTAGTTGCAAATTTAGCCGTGGGGTATTTCGTACACAATTTCTTGTACTGAGGCTGGTTATTCTTCGGTGATACAAATATTATATCATACATCTTGTTATTATACTACTTTTTTACTGTTTAGTCAAGAAATATTCTTCAGTTGATTTTAGAATATTCTCAGTTATTTGATGTTTAAAATTAATGCTATTGTACACTTGTGCGTTCTTTTTTAGTATAGGTTGCCAGCTTTTAAGCAATTTATAACGCTCTGTGCGCTCCATATCTACCCAATGCTGTATTGTATCGTGGAACATATTAAAACGTGTGTATGACGCTTGTACGCTGTCGTAGGCGGTGTTTAAACCAGGAAAACGCAAGTTAATACCTATGCTATCAAAATAGTCTAGTATTCCTTGCTGTCCTAATATTATACAAGGATGTCCAATAGCAATTGACCTAAATGTTTTTTCTGTTATGAACAATCCAGGTTCGTCAAAATGAGACTCAGTAATTATTGATAGCAGGCTATTCTCATATATGTCTCTATTACATACATTTCCTAAACTATGTTCTATAGGACTTTGAATATCAACATAGTGTCCTAACCCTGAAACTAAATTACCTTTTACAAGATTTTTTTCTTCTAACCATAACACATGTTTGTTTCTGTGTTCTTTAGGTGCTCTATTAAGACTATTGAACAGAGCAATACTACTCCAATTACGCAACACTTTATCAATTACAAGATCGTCTTCTTTATATGCTGTTTTGGCATCCCACTCAATACCACCTTGTATTTCTAATTTAGGATTTACATTTACACTTTTACACCATTGCTGGTATTCTTCATTTAATTTTAAATTACCACTTACAATTAATACACTACCATCTGGTAATCCTCTTTGTTCCATGTCATGATGCAGGGCCTTGAATGCATTCCAATGTTCTATAATAAATGTATCGCCTTCTATAATACTAATAATTACAATTCTACATCGTCCGGCTATAACAGCCATAAGTATACTATGATGTATATTTAATATTGTATTAAAAGAATCGTTAGTTCTTAGATCGCCTGTCCACTGAGCTGAAAGTTTAGAAACTTCTATAGGAAAAATACACTCCGTTCCTGGTAATCCAAATGCAACTCCTACGTCAGGCGTCTTGTGTCTTTGTATAAATTGTTTAAAAGATCTTACATCTTTTATTTGAGGAACATGATCTAAATTTAGTCTATCACTATTATGAAACTGGAACTTCATTGCATACCTCTTGTAAGTATAACACCGTTGTTACCACTGTATGCTATTTTGTAACCGTGTATGACCAAGTAAGGAATGACTGGACCATTCTTGCCAAAGTATACTCCTGACGATTTATCAAATGGAGTATCATCACAAATTACAATACTTTGTTCATCCATACAAGGCATACAGTTTACCATTTGTTCTAAATGCTCACGCTGACAATCAAAGTTTGTCATACTAACACCTCTGTTATTGTACTCATCTATCATTTGTTGTTCAATAGGACGTATACTATTCATTGTACTAATCCAATCGTAGTTGTCAAGATATAATACACTAATTGTTTTGGTGTTGTCTTTTGCCCATTTAGAACCTGAACTAGTAATAATAAAATTAGTATTTTCTAAATGTGTTAGAGTAGTTGATGCATAGTCCGTAACATCGACAGAATAAAAATCTTTGTTAAGTTCTTTTGCTACAGTATCAAACCATGCTGTACTACCTTCACCACGTTCACTTCCTATTTCAACTATAATAGAGCGTGAAGGTTCTAGTTTATCTATAAATGGTTTTGCGTAAAGATGAAAGTTTGCCATTCTACCTCACATAAATTGAGATCGTCTTGGTTCCTTTTCCCATGTGCCATTGCTTGTATAATAAAAAAATATCAAATTATCTCTCGATACGTCTTTAGGTGTTTGCAACTCATTAGGAAAGCCATGAACAAGATCTGTGTCATAAATCCAAAATGCAAGTCTATTTGGCTTAGGAACAAGCGTATGCATACATTTTGTTTTTTCGTTATCCCAGAATTCTAAGTCTCCGCCCCAAGAGTCATTCCATTCTTCGTTTAAGTAAAGTATTAAATTTACTTGCCTGTTTAGTTTAATCTGATCATTCCAATTAAAATCTGTATGTAAATCTAATTTAGATCCACTGTGTATTCTGCATAACCCTCCGCCACGCAGATGTGGATCAGGAACAAGGTTTTGCACTCCAACTTGTTCTTGTAACCAATTAATTGTTTTACTAGAATTAAAAGTGTTTTGTAGTGTTTCTATTAATGGTGCATTTACAGGATTTCTGCATTCTGATCTGCTACTTGTACTGTTTTCAAATGTACTCCATTGTGCATTAGGTATATCATCAATTTCATTAACTACAGCATCATATACGTGTTGTGGTAAAAAATTATCTATAGTCCAAATAGACGTAGGATCACTACACACTTTGTTAGGTGTAATATCTAAACTATTAAAGTGCTGATAAATTTCATTATGCATTTTGTTTCTCTACAAGTTTACGAAAGTTGTACTCGGTAATTTCTTTTATACCTTCTAGTACATCTGCATACTCTTGTGGAGGAAGATTGCAAATGCGAGTAATTTCGTCTACAATCATATTTATCCGTTTTTTGTTGTCTGTTTCTACATCATAGGATTCGTCTATATACGGATTAAATGTTTTAAAACCCAATGCCCTAAAGTCTACAAGCATACGGGGCGTACTAAATGCAATAAATGGTTTCTTACATGCTACAGATTTATATGTCTTTTCTGTAATACTTGTAGGTGCATAATTTCTATCAT
>Ga0315320_10000242_pt1 | contig 44012 bp, 52 predicted proteins | sample M140m21515metaG_FD_203458 | JGI IMG/M metagenome (GOLD analysis project Ga0315320, IMG submission 203458) | Ammonia-oxidizing marine archaeal communities from Monterey Bay, California, United States - M1 40m 21515 | ecosystem: Environmental > Aquatic > Marine > Coastal | place: USA: California... | reverse complement strand
CCCCGGCGACGGTCTATGGTAACCCGCGGTTCACTGACGCCTCAATCACGCATCAATCACGCCCCAATCACGCATCAATCACGCCCCAATCACGCATCAATCACGCATCAATCACGCCCCAATCACGCCCCAATTTTATTGCACAGTGCAATCTAAGGATTACGCCCGGATCACGCCCACATTTACCCCTTGAACCAAGCACCAAGTAAAAACCCGCTCCCTATTACGCACCCTTTTTACCCCTTATTATCCCCCTATCGCCTCCTACGAAATCGGTATCATACTGGATTACCTATCTAATGAGCCTGAGCACGACGGGGCAAGCCCCATCGTTATGGGCCTACGGCACTAAAGATTAAAGTTATGTATTATCATGCATTAATGCTACGACTTCCACTATCGCTTGGTCGTCTAATAATGTTCGATAAAAAATAGTCGTGTCACTTCTGTTTTGGCCTGGTCCTGCTTCATATTGAGTTATTGTATTATTTATCACATTTAATATTCCTTGTACAGTTGTTGCTTCTTCAATCAATTCACGATTTTGCGTATATAATACAAGTTCATCTTGTTGTATATGGGGGTCCAATCCTAAAGAATCTAATTGCGTAATGACATTTAAACGTTCATATTCGTTTTCTCCACCCAAATTTTCATAATCAGTATTTAATGCCTGTAAAAACGGTGTTTGATTGTTTGTTTCGTTATAGTTACCACCAAGATATCCCGATATGTGTCCCGCACGCCATCTTATATAACGTATAGCACCCATTAACTCATGTCTTGCTACTAGAGGCGATTGATTGTAATCTATTTCTTGTAACATACCTCTCAACATATGTAGTACTTCACGTTCTCCTTGATTACCAGTTTCCATAGTAGGATTGGGAATATCATTTAATACGGTAACATTTAAAGCTGTAATGGGAGGAATTTCTGCAATTGGTACAACTACCGTAACTTGATTAGGATGCGTTAAACCTAATGTCGTATATGTTTCTTCTGGTAATAAAGAATTACATAAAGGACATTTTGCTACTTCTGGTAAACTAAATTGTATCCATTGTGACAAACAATCTCTACAAAATATCCCATTACAGGTAGGACAATGAATAACCGCATCATCCGTTCTTGTTATTCTTAATCCTTTTAAACATATACCACATCTATTTGCTTCATTTACCTGGGGTGCAGTTGATATTTTCTTTTTGCGATTACTTCCACAGCTCCCACTACTATCTTCTTTTGCTCTTTTTCTCTTTTTCTTTCTTCGTTCTTCGCCCTGTCCACCTCTCATTTTACGCGTCTTTCTACGACGTCTTACGCCCCCGCCTCTTTTTTTACGAGTTCTACTATTTCTAATTTTAATTTTATCCCCAACCTTCACTTTATTTTCTCTTACCCAACCTCCATTCATCTCCAAGACATAGAAAGATTTTTTACCTATACTTATACCTTTTAATGAATGTGGTTTATTATTTTCTTTGTATCCTAATATTTTTCCACCTTTATTCAAAAACAAAACATCTAAAGGTATAAATGTATTCTTCATCCAAAAAGAACTTACCTTCAAACCTGTATGGAATAACATCCCTTGATTTTTATTTAATTTTTTCTTTCTATACATCAATCCATCTCTTATTTGATTTTTACCTTTAGCATGTAAAAATGATATGTTAAATACTTTACTCATTAATATATAATTAGATTTTAACTAAATATTAATTTTTCTTTTTTCTTGTCTTGTTTTTCTTTGACCTTTTCAACATAACTATACCTTTCAATTTATCACCAAACTTAGTATCATCTATTTTTTTAAATCCGTTCTTTCTATAAAATTTTATTGCCTTTTTATTACTAGCTAATACATCCAACAATAAATTGCTATCTTTATGTTTTTCCATAAATTTTAAAAATATTTTCTTTGCTTTACCATTACCTTGATTTTTATTTACCAATTGATTTAGTTTCACATCACCCGGTTTTATTTTATATTTTTTATACTTATTAACAGTCTTTTTATATTTAGTATATGTCAATACAACCCCATTCTTATATATTAATGTACCTTTCTTATCGTGTTTTTCTAAGGTTGCTGGCAAATATCTGAAATATCCACGTGGAAATATATCAGGATATTGTTTGAATATCTTTATAATATCCTTTATTTTCTTTGACTTTTTACCACCTTCATATTCTTCATCATCATGAGGATGAGATATTAAAGGTCTAGGATGACCACCATTCTTATCTTTATTACCTCCTTGCATTTCAACCAAATTACCTTCTTGTCTTAATAATATTTTACTTTCATCATCAACATAAGCTAATGTGTAGAATATTATACCCCCTTGTAATCGTCTTGAAGCTTTAACAATAAAAATAGCGTCTGGAGGATATTCTTGATGAGGTGGGTCTATTGTTACTTGCGAACCTATACTAAACTGAGCGTTTTCCGCTTCTTCATTATTATTATTTTGTGGGTCAACACCACCAGATTGATTTTTCTTTGACTTTTTTGAACCACCTTTATATAATTTAATAGTTCTTCTTTTCTTACACTCGAATTGACCTCTCTTAATATTCTTTCTTGTTATAACTGATTTAGTGCATATACCAATAGCAATTCCTTCCTTCTTAAATTTTTTCCTAACTTTCTTAATACAACTACAGAACTTTTTGGCTATTATTTTATTCCCTTCCTTTCTGATCTTCGAAGCACTATTTGGTATTTTCATTTTATAAAATTTCAAAATTTTTCTATAATCACTTAAAGATAGTTTATTTACTTTACGCGTTTTCTTTTTCCTGCCACCATACTTTGTTTTTTTTACACGTTGTAAAGCTGGATTCATTTTTTGCTGAGCTTTTTTACTCCCATCAACCAATAAAAATAAACTATATAATCTATTTCTAATAAGCTTCAAAGCATTTTTTATTTTTTTTAATTCTTTTAGCCCCGGAACATTGTTACATTTATTTGACTTTTCCAGGATTGGTGAAAGCTTTCCCCCTTTACCTGGAGTAGATCTCAATATCAATTTATGTGTATCTTTTAACAAACCGACTAATTCTCTATCAACATTTTTAATCATTTTATCTATCATTTGTTTATTAGCATTTACTTGATTCGTAGTCATTTTTGCCTCTGGATTTTCGTTCCCAAGACTAAATCTTTCTTCAACATCATAAATTTTATCTCGTATTTTTTTAATTTCATTATCATAATGTTGGTTTATCTTACCAACTTTATCATTATCGGTATTACAAATAAAACGGAACAACGGATTTGTTTGTTTTTGTTGTTGTCGGGGGTCCTCAATTGTTGCATTAACACTGCTTGCAATACTAGCCATAATAATATATAATGAGATAAAAGTATAGAATAATAGTGAATGAAATATATAATGTATACCAATTATACTGCTGAAGAAACGGTATTTGGCATACCTGAATTAAGACGACATATATTAGGATATTATCTTAATAAAAAAGTACATCAAAGAAAAAAAGTAAAAACATGTAAAGATAAGGCTAAAGATACTGCTGCCATGATATATACTCCTCCACTAGGCTGTTGTTGTGTAGGATACATATTTTGTTGGATTTTATACAAAAGTCGGTGTTTAACGCGAATGTATGCTCATATACCAAGATAATCTGTGTATTATTTTATAAAAAAATATAATAGACAAATTTATAATGACAAGTTTAGAAATAGACAAAGATTATTGTTATGTTTTGTTAGTAGGATTATTATTGTATTTAACGCAACAATTAGTTTTACTAATACCAGTTATGCAAATGAGAAACGAAACTAAATTAAAAGCACCAACGCTGTATCCACGAGATAGTGAAATATCTAAATTGGAATTGAAAGAAGAAACGGTAGATAAATATATGCGTGCACAAAGGGCACATCAAAATAATGTGGAATTGATGAGTGTTTTTATGCCTTTGTTTTTAATAATAGGGTTATTTAAACCGAAAGAAACAGCGATAGGTGGTTTGATTGTTTTGATTTTCAGGATTATTGGAGGAATAGGATATACATTTAAAAAGAGGATGTATGGTGCTCCGTTTCATTTGGGAGAATTATATGTATTGTATTTGGGATTTTTAATAGTGTATGAACTTTATACGAAAGAATAAAAAAAGCTATCTCCACTCTTCCTATTTTATTTTATTTATTGGTTAATACGGCGTATGGCTTCAAGCATATTAGTATGTGACGATACTAATAAAGTACTATATGCTTCGCCCATTATTAACCTGGTGCCATCGTCACCTATTTCTAACTCCTCCATTATTCTTACTATTGGTGCTGTAGAGCGAGAAGCATATCGATTAATATCACTGCGAGTTGGCAATTTAAGTTCCCTTTTTGGAATTTCTGGACAAACAACTGCTCTACACATAGGGCATTTATTTGAATTACTCGTATGACGTGCTAAACAAGCGAAATGGAATTGATGACCACAAGCTGTAGTCGCCGTATTCTTATCGCCTAATGCTTCCATACAAATACAACATTCTTCGGCTTTTGTAATCTTACACTTGTTTTCACAAACCAATTCAAATGGTGTTTTTGGTGGTTGAGGTTCTGGTATGTCAACACCTGCTCCACCTTGAGCGACCCACTGCGCGTTAATATCACAATGGTTCTCCCAATTGTGTCGGGTCCATGCAAATTTCTCTGCTTCTGGCTGTATTAAATGACACATGCGACGGTCGTGACCGAACATACGACAGCGACCACATCTACGAGGTCTTCGTGGGGCAGTAACGCGAGTTGTCATGATTTTATTTTTGTTTTGTTTTTAATGTTATTGTAGTGTTAATTTGTAATTTCTTATTTGTTAATTAATTTGCTTATCATGACAAATTTCAATTCAATTTTTTGTAGACATACCAGGTATTGATTAAAAAAAATTGATATATTTTTAATTAAATATATAATATTAATATACTAATTACAATCATGATTAAACGACCAACTATCAATAAAATACAAACGATTTACCGTAGGGATGTTAAAGGACGCAAGTTCTTTTGTCCTAAAGAGAAAAATAAAGGTAAAGCCGGACTTTTATTAGAAGGCTTATTGGGTATCCCTACATCATCAGCCTGTTTAGACTGTGAAGATGGCGAATTAAAGGCATTTCCACAAACTAAAGCTACATCAAGAACAAGATTAGCAAAACAGGCAGGTTTAGGTGAGGGAGATTATATAGCGTCAGAAACAGTAGCTGTGACTATGGTTAAGCCTGAAAAATTACCAAATACATCATTTGAAGAATCGAGACTATATAAAAAAATTAGCCACGTATTATTTACACCTTATGTTCGCACAGATGACCATATTGAATTTCACGATGATGTTATATTTAATAAGGAACATCCGCTATTTGACCAAATTAAAAAAGACTATGATACTATACAAAAATTTTATATAGAAAATGGTTTTACAAAAGGAAAAGTAGGTAAATTATTACAGGTGCGTACTAAAGGGGCTGGAGGAAAAGCACCAAAAACTCACGCTTTTTACTTAAGACGTCAATTCTTAATAGCTTTATTCCAATAATTAAAAAATTAAAAAAATGTGTTATTAGACACTTTTTTAATTGTAAATAATTACTTCTTTCGTTTTAGCGGCAGGATTCTTAGAATTAATTGCTCTTCTAGCATCTATTTCCTGAATATTAAAATTTTTTAATGCATCTTTAACAGTTTCCGTATTTGAATTGCTCAAAACCCATTTACATTTCATATAATTACATATTTTAAATAATGCCTCATGTTTTTCTTTGACAAATCCTGTTTTATTATAACTAACAAAACCTGCTTTTTTTTCTGGAACATACGGAGGATCCATATAAACGAAATCATCATCTTTTATATTTTTAACCTTTTCGAAATCACAACAAATAAACTCTACATCTTTTATTAATTCACTTACTTGTTTTAAATGTTCTTTATTCACTATTTCCGGATTATCGTAATTACCATAAGGAACATTATATCCACCCTTTTTATTTAAACGAAATACTCCACGAAAACATGTTTTATTTAAAAAGACAAACATAGCAATTTTATCCTCGTCTAGTTTTCTATTGTTATAAAACACTCTTAATTGATAATAAAAATCTGATCTTCTCTCATTCATTTTTTTTAATATTTCTTTATCTTCCTCTGTTAAATCTTTCTTTTTTTTCTTTTCAATTTCTAGCTCTTCTTTTCTTTTTATATACTCTAAATTATTTTTTAATTTAAATACTTTACTATATAATGCTTCGTAATCGGTTTGAAGAAATTTATAGAATGCTATCAATACTTCATTAGAATCATAGGCATAAATTTTACCATTAATCTTTATTTTTGACTGTTTAACCATATCCAATAATCCTATTAACGCACTACCACCACCCACAAATAATTCATGATAATTATTAATTTCAGAAGGATAATGCTGTGATATTGAACTAAATAATTTTGATTTACCACCAACCCATTTTAACGGAGATTTCAACATTTACATGTAATAAATATATAAATTTAAATCAATTTTATTATAATCAAATACTTATTTAGCATTTACATGTAATATGTATTTTTCAAAAAACAATTTAAAAACATCTTCATATATGTAGTTATAATGAGTGGTACAACTACTGATAGTTCAAGCTTTAGCGGCGAACGCGTTCTTGGTCGCGTTAAATGGTTCAACAACCGAGCTGGTTTTGGTTTCATCTCCGTTTTGGAGGGTGACAAAAGCGGAGAAGATGTGTTTACACATCATTCTGGTATTTCCGTCGAATCGGAACAATACAAATATCTTGTTCAAGGTGAATATGTAGAATTCGAATTGAGAGCAAGTGATAATGAAGAACATCCTTACCAAGCTGGTAATGTAAGGGGTGTTAAAGGCGGATTGCTTATGTGTGAAACACGCATGGCTATGAGACGTGATAATGATAAAGGCGAATATGATAATAGAAGACCTCGCCAACAGGGACGTCGTAGCCAACCTCGTCGCGGCGGTGGTGGTCCACGTGATGGCGAAATGGAAAATGGAAGAAAAACTCGTGGTAAATGGAGTGTCAAGCCATCTTCTGAAGATCAATAAATAAATTTATAAATTAAATAAAATATACTTTTTATTTAATTATATTTTACGAGTCACCATTTAAAGATATTACAAGATTGTAGGTATATAATGGCAACTGTCAAAGAAAAAGACACATCATCTCTTCAATTCATCGAAGTGTTAACAATACTTAGCAATTTCAAATCACAAATATCAATTTTGCAACAAACAGTCAAAATATTAGAAAAAAATGTTAAGAAAAAAATTAAAACTTTAGAAAAAGAAGCTACTAAAAACAAAAATAAAGGTAATAAAAAACCTACAGGATTCGCTTCACCTATGAATGTTACAGCCGAATTATGCAAGTTCATGAAAGTACCTGAAGGAAGTAAACACCCAAGAACCGAAGTAACCAAATATTTAATTCAATATATCAAAGAAAATAATCTTCAAAATCCACAACAAAAAAAAGAAATAAAACCCGACAAAGCATTAAGTTCTTTATTAGATATTAAAAAAAATTCCAAAGAACCATTAACATATTTTAATATACAATCAAAAATGAATAAACATTTTATCCATTAAATTGATTTAAATATAACAATTTTTTATATTTAAATGTTGCGTTGTTTAAGGAAATTCTCATGTTATCATATAAATATGGACATTCCAATCAATTGGGATAAAATTGACAATACTGTCAAAGAATTCGGTTTTGAAGGAGAAATAAAAGAAGCCAAAGTCGTTAGTGTTTATGATGGCGATACCATTAAAGTGGTATTTCCTGTACTTAGAAAATTATATAAATTCAATTGTAGGATACAAGGTGTCGATACACCCGAAATCAGAACGCGTGATTTAGCTGAAAAAGAATATGGTAAAAAAGTAAGAGATGAATTGCGTAAAAAAATATTAAACAAAGTTGTAACTATCCATTGTGGTGATTTTGATAAATATGGTCGTTTACTTATTGATTTACAATGTGAAAATGATACTGAAAAAATTAGTGAATGGTTAATTAATAAAGATTACGCATTCGCTTATGATGGTGGGACAAAGCAAAAATGGGGACCTTATTTAGCCGCAATTAAAGCAACTCAAGAACTTAAAAAAGGTATACAATGAAATAAAAAAATCTATATAAAAAAACAACAACACTTTAATAAAATGGGAATATTTACAAAACTTCTACAAGATACTGTTAGCAACATGGCTTATAAAATAGGATTATTCGCGCCACTTTTTTTTACATACACTATTGGTATGGATCTAGCCGAACAATTATCTTATAAATATAAAATAAATAAAGAAAAATTCCAAATCGCCTGGAGCTTGATGCATTATTGTTGGATTTTTCTATTTTTATTTACTGCTATCAGAGCAACTTCCAATATAGAAAAAAAATATCATATGATTAAGTCCAGGAAATGTTAATATAAAATTGATTCGATAAATATATATTTATTGTATCAATAACCATGAGCGTACAAATCAAAAAAGAAACCTATCACACTAACTCCAAATACCAATCGGTATTTGATAATTATTCATTTGAATTATCCGATTTTCAAAAATGGGCTATCGAAGCAATACATGAAAGTAAAAATGTTATGATAACGGCTTTTACAGGTAGTGGTAAAACATTACCAGCAGAAGAAGCTATTAAATATTATCATTTGTTAGGTAAAAAAAGTATATATTGTTCCCCCGTTAAAGCATTAACAAATGAAAAATATGATTCATTTAATAAAAAATTTCCTAATATTAGTTTTGGTATTTTTACAGGAGATAATAAAGATAATCCAGAAGCAGACTGCCTTTTAATGACTACCGAAATATTAGCCAATAATTTAAAATCAAACACAGAAAAAGAAGTCAGTATTCTTGATTTTAATATGGATTATAATAATGATTTGGGTGTCGTTATTTTTGATGAATTTCAATATCTTTTCAGCGATAGAGGCGCTGCTTGGAATGATACAGTTGTTAATTTACCAAAAACAGTTCCAATTATTGCGTTAAGTGCTACTATGTCTAATCCTGAAAAGGTATGCAAATGGATATCCAAAGTAACAGAAAGAGAAACCCATCTATGTCCAAATTATAAACGCGTGGTTCCATTAGAACATTACGCATTTTTAACTCTAACCAATCACGGAAATATAAAAAAAATAGAAAACCAAGATAAACAGTTTATAAATGAATTAGTAAAAAAACCGTTGGTTTTAAAAAATAACGATACATTTAATGAACAAACGCCAAATGATATTATTAAATTTAAAAAAATCCTTAAAAATCATCGTATTTATATGAAAAAACAGTTTGTATTAAATGAAATCGCAAAATATATGAGAGATCATAATGATCTTCCAGCAATTGTTTTTACATATTCAAGAAAAGGTTGTTATAAAGACGCGTCTAGTATCACAACATCTTTATTTGAAAAAGGTTCAAATATTCCGCATATTATTGCCAAAGAATGTAAAACAATTTTATCTAAAAAATTACCAAATTGGAAAGAATATACAGAATTAGTTGAATACACAAAAATAATTAAAAATCTCGAAAAGGGTGTGGCTGTCCACCACTCCGGTGTCCATAAAATATTTAGAGAAATGATTGAAATATTGTTCGCGAAGAAAATGATACCATTATTATTCGCAACAGAAACATTTGCCGTAGGTATTAATATGCCCGTAAAAACAGCAGTATTTACTTCTTTACAAAAATACTCCGATAATGGATTTCGTTCACTTACACCCGATGAATATACCCAACAAAGTGGTAGAGCGGGTAGACGTGGTATTGATAAATTGGGCAAAGCATACCATTTACCTCAACTATTTAATGACAATAAGGGTTATTTATCCGCTATAGATTACGGTCGTATCGTAAATGGTGGTTATGTAAGTCCCGTATCCAAAATAGACTTGGATTTTAATTTTATTTTGAAATGTTTAAATGATGACAAAAATATGGAGGAATATGTTGAAAAAAGTTATATTGATTTAGATTACGTTGTATTTTGTAATAACCAAACTAAGTTTTACTTGGCAATATTAGAAAGAGAAGGATTTATAGATGAAAATAAAAAAATTACAGAAAAGGGTGAAATAGCTATACAATTTCAAGAAATTCCATCTGTAGCATTTGCAGACTTCTTTATAAAACAAAAAGATATGTTAAACTTAATATCAAGCAAAGAATATATTACATTATTTAGTATTTTCACTAGCATTCGTCTTCCCGATGAAGACCGTGTTCATAATTATGAAAGTATAAATATTAGTGATAACTGTAAAAATTTATTTAAAAAAATTACAGGAACACTAAATTTTTGGAGCGCCATTGAAAGCGACTTTGGACACAATTGTAATAAATATAAAATACAATATGATTTAGCTGAAATTATTTATAAATGGACATTTGTCCAGAATGAAAATGACGCTATTCAAATATTTAATGAACTAGATTATTGGGGTATATTTATTGGTGATTTTGTGAAAGCTATTTTAAAAATAAATACAATTGCTGATGAGGTTAAAAAAGTTGCCATATTAACAGAAAATTTAGCACTTGTTGAAAAAATGAATGAAATACCAACATTAACATTAAAATCCGTAATAACAAATCACTCTCTTTATTTATAAGATTAAATCTAAATAATATAATAACAAAGAAATATAATTATGACATCATATTTTTTTGATAATAGTGGCGCTTGGTTAACAGACGCAATCCCAAAAATGGGTGAAGATGCGGTTCTTAAAAATGATATTATTTTAAAAATATCTAACACATCTATTTCTCAAGCAGGTTATGGAAAGTTAGTTGTTCCTGCCTCCAGTTCTATTGAATTTGTAACGACAGATACCATATTATATTTAAAAACGTTACATCTCAGGGGATCTATTAAATTATTAGATAGATGTTCAGTAAGTGCGCATCCATTAATTAATACTAAATTTACGTTGTGGCATAATCCAGAGACTTGGCCAAATGGTATGGTTCCTAGACCTTTAAGGGATATTGTACTCCCTCCAAATCAAACTGTAGTAATTACAAATAATTCTGGTGTTAGTGACCACGTTTATAATTATTTAGAAATTCCTGATGGTAGCCAACTAATTTTCGATTATGATGCAAAGGATATTATTTTAAATGTAAAAAAATTAATTATAAATGGTTCATTATTAACAAGTGCAACCAATCAAATAAGAACCGCACCTAAAACTAAAAATCTTTTTTTACCTGTTTATTTAGACTCAGAAGGTAAAGTTATGGATACATCTGCTAATGCCACCTCTTCCATGGATTCTAGTTTTAATTTTGTTATGACTGGTATACAATCAAGTGCTGATACTTTATCTAATTTTATCAAATATAAAGTTGATGCTTCGGGTATACCTACGTTTATTTATAATGACGATCAAAGAAAAAATTTTAACACACAATTATTAACAGATATATCTAATCAAATAGTATCACATTTCGAAACATATTTTTTTAATAATACTCAACATACTAATAACGCAACATTCGGTGACCTTTATACACAATATATTTCTGACATTTTATTTGATACTCCTTCATTATCAGATTCAATTTCAAATAAACCTCAAATTATAGAAAAAATTGTCGATAGTAGATTAAATGAACAATTTACTAATTCTGTAGCAAACGGATTATCACAATTAGAATACGATCATAACTTAATAGCACATACCCTTTATGAACAATTAAAAAATGAAATGCCTCATCGTTTTACCAATGAACAAATCAATACACCATATAATTTCCCCGTTGAATCCGGCGACGATATAGCTTTATTTGTTAGAATGCGCTCTAATCTTTTTTTTAATAGTTATCAAAAAGCTGAAGATGAAACACACGATATAATGCAAGATGGTGAAGGTGCTGTTATTAATTATTATAATCAACTTAAATTTTTATATAACAATAAACAACAACTCGCATTTGATGATAATAAATATACTGTAAAAATAAAACCTACTACTTGGAGATTAGTTATAAATTTATCTTAATTCCCTATCATAGGACACCTTATAGCATCACCCCTATAATCTACCCACGGAGCATCAACCTCTTTATTCGCTATAACCACAATTCCCCATATATACATTACTAATATAGTAACAGACACTAAACAACTACAGGTTTTTGATCCTAATTTAGTCATTTCTTCTTTATCCTCTTCACTAGAACAACAGTTACAACATACACCACAACAACAAATACCAAAACAACCACCAAATGTTATAGCCATATATATTCCAAATATATCCCACCTTCCTATATTACCAAACCCTGAGCCAAATAATCCCGTAACAGGAATTCCCTGTAATATCATAGCAGGTAACCATTCTTTACCTGCTTCATTACATTCATCTTTAATAATTGAATACGACCAACAATCTATAGGATGACAACCACCTGTTTCAGCAACATACATCAAACAATTTGCTGGACAAGTACAATTACTTCCCATAGTACCACTATTGCATGATATAGCTTTCGGCAAAACTACTTCAGTCAATTCCAACCCTCTTATATTGGGTTCGGCATTCCCATATGTAATTAACCAAATAGCCAAGAAGAATAATTGCAATATAATCCGTATACTTAATCCATACATAACATATCGTGTGTATTGTAGAATTGATTCCATGTTAAACGTAGTTCTCATATTATTGATTATATGTAATGTAATAAAATCAATTCGATTTAAAAATTATAATAATTCTCGCATGGTAAATCCCCCGGTGGACGCGATAACACAACGATTTTAAATCTAAAAAATTTTCTTTCAACACCCAATTTTCTATACTTTAAATATTCTAATATATTGCCTTCCATATACATAAACCAGGTACATATAAAAAAATTGAATTGATTTTCTACATGATATGTAAGTATATATTAAAATAACATACAAGTAAAACTTTAACATGGCTTTAACATTAAGAAAAAACCCTAGACGTAATCGTAACGCACCTAAAAGATTCGAAGATGAAAAATTCGTATCTGGTTCTATAGACCGCTATCAGCATTGTTATGATGCTAATAGAGAGGGAAAATACGACTATATTAATGGTAACGAGGACTATTATACTACAAGAGATGGTCGTAAATTCACCACACTTGAATGGAGAACTGTAAAAGGTAAAAATATACTAAGATGGAGACGCCGCGACTTTACTGAAAGTGTATTGGAATTTACCAGTATATGGCGTGATATGGGTAGGGTATTACCAAGTGCTCTGGTATCACATATAAGTTCATTCTTAAAACTATCCGATATAGACCAAGCCCTTATTGCCGATGATGATGAATTTGTCGTTGGTGATGAAGAGGAGGAGGAAGCACAACCTAAAAAATGGTCCTGTTCTGGTCTTCCTATGGATGACAAAAGCGAAGAAGAATGGGATAGTGATGAAGAAACTGATGACGATAGCGAATGGGATTCAGATTGTCTATCTGATGGCGATGAAGAACACGAAGGTAAATATTGGACTGGACCTCCATACTTCGCTGACGGATACGATTAAATAAAATAAATAGGAAGATTGGAGATAGCTTTTTTTATTCCTGGTTATCTAATAAAAAAATTGATTTAAGATAAGATTATATGTATATATAATAACTATTACAAACATGTCTAAAAAAGCAAACCAAACACAAAGAAAAAAAGGTAGCAATAAACGCAAAAATACCTTCAAAAAATATGGTAAAAATACCACCAGAGGTCTCCGCATAAAACAAGCAGATATGGAAAAAAAGGCGGTAAAAAAAAAGACCGAAGGTGATCATAATTTTATTAAATTAAATAAAAAGCACGACAATAATGGGAAACATAGATTTAAACGTTCGGATAATAAAAGTCTATGTAAAAATACTTGTCGCAATAAAAAGAAAGGTAAATAAATATTAAAAAGAAATGGAAGACCAGGAGATAGCTTTTTTCTTTGTATATAAAATTGATTCGATATTCAAGATTATTGTATAATTAATAAACAATTATTAATCATGCACACAAAAGCAAACAGACAAAAGAAAAATTTAAAAAAAATGAATGAAGTAATGAAATTACAACAGCAAGTAGCTGAAATAGCAGAAGAGAATAAGCGAAAGGTAGCAATATTACAAGCTAAATTTGAAAAGGTTGAAAAAGAAGCTTATGATGAATGTCCCGTATGTTATGGTTCTATATCAGTAAAAAATACTTGTTGTATGCCCAATTGTAATCATAAAATGTGCAAAAATTGTTATTATAATTGGTTGGATAAACAAGAGAAGAATACTTGTCCTATGTGTCGCGAAGAAGTATTTAAAAATAACCTTGATATCAAAACCAAAAGAAGTGTATTACAACAGCATTTAGATTCATTAGAAAGTGAAGTTGCTGAAATGTATCATGAGCGTAGACATATTAGAAAATCTATACGCGATACACAAGACGAATTAGCAGAAGTGGATGATGATGTTAATAAGTTATATGACAAACATGACCAATTGCGAGATGAAATATTTGATAATATGCAGTTTGTGGATGAAATAAGAGAATATAAAAGAAATCCTGAAAAGTGGAGAATAAAAAAGGAAACACGACAAAAAAAAGAGATAAAAAAAGGTTATTTAATATGGAGGGGAAAATATGATAAATTGAAACGGGAGTTGATATTTGAATTTGAATTTCGTTGTCATTGTAATAACTACAAAGAAGAAGTATATAAAAGGAAAAAGAATTGTCTTTATGAAATTGCAAGAGAAAACGCGGTAAAAAGAAGAAAAAAAATTGATAAAGAAGTTGATTTGTCTGAGACCAATATGTTTGATGAACCAGAAGATTTATTGGACACTATGGTAGGAAAGTTAAAAAAATATCATCAGCGTATGTGTATACTGGAAAATAGAATTAGAGAACGAGACCCAAGAAGCACTCATAGAGATAAATTTGAGGACTCTTTACATTATATACAAAATGTGGAAATAAAATACAAGTCAGCAATTAACTATGGATGGTGGAAAAAAGATGAAGAGGATGGATATGATACAGATGACACAACATCTATGCCCGATTTGATTGAAGCTACAGACCAAGAATTAGAGGATATGGCTCTCGAAGGAACCACATTTGAACAAGATGAACTGGAATACGACCGTGCGGCGTTGAATGTTCCATCGCAATTGGAAGAAGGTGAAATACTTGAACCACTAACACTTACCCGTGTTAATAGAAGATTAAATTTCAATTATACGGATGTCCCTGGATTTACTTATCGGCCAAGAAGATATTTAAATGATGACGAAGATCGTTCAACAGGCGAAGTAACAGGTAGAAGTGCTAGAGTTTAAGGTGTTTAACCAAGTAAAATATATTTAAAAAAATTGATTTATTTTTTAATTCATATTGTTATTTATATTATTTTATGTCAAGTGTAGTCACAGAACAACCCCTTAAAAATAACCAGAAAAAAATGAGTTTAAGTAAACCAGCAAATAGTATGATAGCTTATCGCACATGTTTTAGTAGTGTAAGTCATCATGGCTATAAATTAGATATGTTGAAGAGTGGAATGCAAAAGTATTTAAGGAGAAGAGAATTTGAAAAGATGACATGGTGTGTCATGGAAATATTCAAGTTTGAATTGTGGGCGGAGGATGAAAAGGAGAAAAAGATGTGTAAAGGAATTATAAGTAATTTGTTGAATAGAATTATTGTAATGATGGATGAAGAATTATTGTTTTGTGAAGTTCAAAATTATGTGTTATTAAGAAAATTTATTGAAATGTTTGAAAGTGATAGGAAAAATGGTGGTAAGTTTTTAGTATTGATATGTAGAACTCTTGCAAATAGTAGGTTGTTAAGACGAGCAAGTGATATTAGAGCATTTTGGGATTTTAGAATTAGATTTGGAAATGAAAAAGATGTTGAATTGAGTGATCAAGAATATTTTAATAAATTTGTTGAATGTTTTGAAAGAAAAGATGATGAATGTTTTAAATGGATGTTTAAAATATTTAATGGGAAAAAGAAAGGAGATAAGGTAAGATTTAGAAGGAAAGATAATATTTATATGATTTGGGAGTATTTATTTAGTAGAGAAAATGTTAAAGGAAATGGGATATATAAGGAACTTTTGGAGTATAAATTGCGGGAATTTTATAAATTAAATAGAGGAGAGAGATTTATGTTTTTGGCAAATAGTATTGATTTAGTTATGAAATGTGATGGTAAAGAAACAATTTTTGTAAGTGTGCATATTTCGCAAATTCGTAAAGAGTTAAGTAGATATGAACAAGATTTTGTGGAAATGTATAAAAAGAGTATGGAATATATGACAATTGATGAATATGCAATAGATATGCACACCAGCATGGGTCGCAAGATGGGTAAAAATAGAAAGGATTTTGCATTAGAAGGTAGTATTGTTGTAAATGAAGATACGGAATTTTTAGTAAAAGAGTGGAGAGATTTTTATGTAAAAGAGAAATTGGAAAATCCGGTAAGAAGTAAGAAGAAGAGATGGATAGGAAAGAAGAAAGTGGAAAAGGTTGAAGAAGAAGTTGCGGAAATTATGCTTACATTAAATCCTGAAAAAGTTGAGGAAAAGAAAGAAGAAGTTAAGAAAACAAGAGAACAGATTAGAATGGAAAAATATAAAAGAATCAAGAAAATGAGGGGAAAACCCAATTTTGACGATTTAGAAAAAGATTTGAAATATGTTCAGAATGTTGATGAAAATAAAATAAAGTTATGTGCTGATATAACCTGCGGAAATAAAGTCATGTGTTTTGAATATGAGGACAAAATTTGGAAAGAGAGTAGGAAAAGCATGAATTATAATAGAGATTATTGTGTATTAGATGAGTGTAAAGAGGCTTTTGGATTGCGGAAAATTGGAATGGAGAGAGTTTTATCGAATTTTAGAATTGAAAAAATAGATAAAAGCAAAAAGCATTGGGCAAATAATTGGCATAAAGTTATTATTAAAAAAGGTGAAGAGCCTGTAGTTTATTGTGTGATGAATAAAATAACTAATTGTATGTGGAAAGTTCCTATGGAATTCGGTAAAATAAAGCACAGTATAGTATATGGAGCGGAAAATGGTGGAAATATCGGGCAAAATAAAGCTTTATTTAAAGAATTTGTAAAAATTGGAGTGTTCCGGGGGATTTTTAGATGTAGTGATTTTAATGGTAGAAATGTATTGGTTGGATTAGTAGACCGGATTTCGAAACAGTATTTGGTAAGTATAGATGAAGGAGATATAGGTAAAAGGTTGGATATTTTGGGTGGAAGGGAAAAATGGTTGGTGGATGCCTTAAATGTGGATAAAACAATTATTAAGGAAATTATGACTGAATTAATTAGCGTTGAATTTCCATTTGTTAAAAGTATGGAATTTATTAGTGAAAAAATGAGAGAGTATAAGTTTAGTTATGAAATGGTAAATGAAGTGGCCAGAAATTTTAAAAATTTGGTTGTTGATTTGAAAAGTGAAGGTGTGGAGTTTGATTAGAGTGTATAAAATTGAATTAAAAATAATGTAAATTACTTTTTTAATCAACATGAACACAACTATATTAAAGATACCAGAAGAAATCGTAGAATATATTATATCCTTCACTTGTGATAGAAGAGGATATAATATGGCACATTATAATCAAAGAAAAAGATTAGATAAAGATAGAATGTATAGAATAATAACTGAAATAAAACATTTCGACAGTTTGGGTTACAGTATTTCTTGGTTAAAACCTTCATTCGAACAACAATTAAATTATTCTTTGTTCATAAAAAGCTTGAAACTAGGAAAAGCGCGTATATTTTATCACACAGGATGCTATAATGGCGACTGGCATGAAGATGCCGAAAAAAAATTGATGGAGCGACAAGAAAGACGCTTACGAGCAATACTTAATAGATAATAAAATTGATTTAATCGTAACGTAATATACTTTTTTAATGTATGAACTACCAGATGAAATTTGGAGTTATATAAAAGAGTTTGCCTTAGATTGGAAACGAACACATAAGGAAAAATTTAAATATTGTACTGACAATCTTTTATTTGAAGATGGAGAAATTTATCAAAGATGGACTTATCCGCCTCCTGTTTGGCAAAATACAAATGATATTATTAGAGATGAATATACACTCGGTGTAAGAGATATTTCCTGGGCACCTCCACCAAATTTAGAATTGACCAGTATTACATGGAACGTTAATGCAAATAAAAATGGCGGATGGTGGTGTGGTTATGGTTGGAAACCACATCCAAATTTAAGAAAACACAATTAAAATGATTTAAATATAATTTTTTATTGATATTTATATGTTCTCTAGCAATTGGTATTATGTTTTTACGAAAAAAAATAAAGTTCAACCACAACAAATGGTAAATATTAAAGTATGGGAAAATAAAACAAACATAAATACAGTAACTACCAAGTTACCAAGTAAAAGTAATTTATACAAAACGAATTAAAATTGAATTAATTTTAGTTATTATTTTAACATTAATAACTATAATCATGTCTTCAAATAACACACGCACACGTAGTAAAGGCTATATGCCAGCAATTGTATTTAAAACTATTCTAGCCGATAGATCAGCTTCTATGGAAACATTTAATGGTAAACAATATGATATGGTAGAACATCTATTAAATGACGCAAAAAAACAGGCTTCTGAAACAAATAAACAAACACACGTTAAATTTGTTACATTTGATAATCGTGTCACAACTATTATAGATCAAGATATCAGTTCATATAATATCAATAGAGACGTTATTGAAGATGCTATGAAACCATCATCATCAACAAGATTTAATGACACTCTTATTGAAGAAATTGATTCGTTGATTTTAAAGAAAGAAAATTACTTACAATCACTATCAAATAAAGCAAGAGCCTTAAATCCAGATATTGCTATGGTTCTAATTGCTATTACCGATGGAGAAGATAATTCAAGTCAGCATTCTATGAAAGGAACACGCGAAGAAATGTTACAATTTCGACAAAACGGTGGTAGAGCTATATTAATGGCAGCTAATATGGATGCTGAAGAAATAGGTGGAAAATATGGCTTTAATCCTGAAAAAGCAATAACTGTCCATAATTCAAATCCTGTGGCAATAGAATCTTGTTATAGAGCCGTATCTCATATGGCAAGAAATCTCTCTTTGGGAATTGATGCCTCATTCACACCTTTTGAACGTGCTAGTTCTCAAGCATTACCATCATTACAAGGTAATACAGGACCGCCACAATTACAGCGTGCTGTCGCTATGCCATTAGATTCTATTCAGGATGATGATGATGATGATAATCACCCATTATTATGGACTAATTTTAATAGTGATGACAATAGTTCATTACTTACAGCGCCAACTTTAACAAGATCACAGCGTTATTAAAATATTTTATAAATATATGTTCAATTGTTTTCAAAAAAATACAAAAATAAATAAAAAAATAAAAACCCAAGAGCTTGCAGGCAAATTTTTTAATATAGTCTGCATTGGTCTTGATAAATACGCCGAAGAAAAAAACAAAGAATTAAATACTAGAAGATGGAGTCGTATAAAACACGCTTTCAAAAGTATTAATAGTTTTAAAAAATAATTAAATATAACTTTAGCTATTTTTTTAATGAACTGTATAAAAAATAAGAACAAGAAGATTATTATCGAATATAGAAGTTTAATAGGCGAACAAGCCAAATTAATAGTAAACCAAAAAGAACAAATTGAAAAACTTGAAAGTAATATCGAATCATTAAAAGAAGCATCAAAACTTAATGATGAATTCCTGAATTATTATAAATTTTATGTAAAAGATAGAAAGAGATACGACACAATTATTAACGAAGTTGATAGAATATTAACCAAGTTCAATTGTTAATTAAAATTGATTAAAAATATTATATTTTCTTTGACCAAATCATGAATACAACATTAATGTGCTTTAGTTATGCCTGTTCGGCACAACCAGATGAACTAATACAACGTGTAAAATATAGTAATAAAATATTATTGCCCCCAAGCGTTTTACATCAATTACAGGATAATACCACAACCATGTTCTTTAAAATTACTAACACAAATAATACATTTGGTCAAGTTTGTGGGGTTCAAGAATTCACATCACCACCAGGAGTAGTTCTGGTACCGTATCATGTAATGGAAGGACTTGGTTTAAAACAAGGGAATAATGTTCTTGTAGAATTATCAACGCCGCCAGACGGTTCTTACATTAAACTACAACCACATAAAACCGAATTTATAGAATTACCAGATCCAAAAGCACTATTAGAAAAAGCCCTTAGTCTTAATTACCCTGTAGTAACTGAAGGTCATACCATAACAATTCAAAATCCTGAAACCCACAAAGTATATCATATTGATATAGTAAAAACAGAACCAGCACCTATTATAAAAATAATCGATGTAAATGTAAATGTAGATTTTGACCCACCATTAGATTATGTTCCACCTCCACCCGTTGAAAAATATGATAAGGAAAGATTTCCAGGGAAGGGACATAAATTGGGCTCTTTATAAAATTGAATTAAAATTAAATACTTTTTTAATTCAATAACCATGTCATTTATAAATATAGAAGAAAAACTAAAAATAGATTGTGTACGTATAGTTCGCGATATATTAGACAATAAACAAGCCAAATATATGGTCCAAGTATTACAAAAAGGTCCTCCAAAGGATTTGGGTTATATGTGGGGTTTAAACGAACCTGAGTATTGGACACAACAGGAAAAAGAAGCGATTAATACGATGCATATTTGGGTATTACAGAAGGGTTGGGAAAGTTCCGGATATGGTATTATGTTCCGATCATTAGAAGCAGCAATTAAAAAATTGGATTCAAATACAATAAGGTCTTTAAATTCAGAGGCTTAATTATCTATTATTGTTGGTATTTGTATTTCCAATCTAATTTTATGTTTTAACCTGGCTTCATCTCTAAACACATAAATTTTAAATTCATACGAAGAATTCAAATCCATATCGTGTCTAGTTGTTATCCTATTGGTCATTTTTATTTCTGGCAAATATACCATATATTGATATAAAGCATCATTTCTTAATATTTTATCAAAAATATAACCTCTATATATTTTTTTTGTTATACTATCATCTTTCTGACACATACTTAATAAAGAACATTCATTTTGAACTCTTCTAATAGACCTCATCGTTTGATTAATATAATCAACCGATTTATCACTTGTCCATTTATTATAAAAGTCTAATGCGTTTGCTTCTAATTTCACTAATCCCAATACATCCTGTAATTTCAAAATATTCAATAAATCGGGTAATCGTCTAATTGGACTCGTAATATGAACATAAGCATCAAAATCTAACATATCGTGCGATTCTATATTTTCATATTTTGTATACTTACCTCCAAATGAATGCCATATTTTTAAAAATTTACTTACTTCATCTGGTGCGCTTTCTGGAGGCTTATATGTTTTATTTAATTTGGCAGAACGATAAATTCCTGTCTCATTCTCTTTCAAAACTGTAGCACTATAATAATTCATTAATATCATCATATAAGCTATCATATCGTGTGTCGTAGTTATATTCTCTACATACTTTTGTCTGTTATTCAATTCTTTTACCGTTTTATAAGCTAATAATATGTTATCATTTTCTAATTCATTTGTATCATATCTATAATTCCTCGATACCCTAATCTTAGTATTCAAAAATCTAGATGAAACTATATTATAATTATCATTAGGATCTATAATAAGATCTAATGTTAACGCAAATCTTTCATGGTCTTCAACTAAACTACATATAGCATCGGATAATACTGTGGGTAACATTGGTCTTTTTCTATCTGGTAAATATATTGTTGAAATTCTTTCTGAAAAACTTTCCCATATACTTAATAACCTAAACCAAAAACTAACATTCGATATGTATATACTCAATATCAATTTATCATCTAGAATGGTTATACCAAATGCGTCATCAAAATCTTTACTTGTTTCCGGGTCAATAGTATAAACATAATGTTTTGTTCTATCTTCAAAATCAAAACACGCGTCCATGTGTTTTATATGTTGTTCTTCTGTAAATAATTTCAATCTTTTTCTTGTTTCTTTATTGAATTTTTGTATAGATGCATATAAACTTTTACAATATAATTGATATTCATAAAAACTATTTAATGTATTGATGGGTCCCAAACTATTCATTACCCTTCCCGACGGGTGCTTTCCGTTCCACGAATGAAATTCAAAAACAATATACAAATTATTTCTTTTTTTCTCAAATATAAGTTTCTCTTGATACGGAACAACAAATATGGGTAATCTTCTATCATCAGGAATACATTTATAATAAAATTTATTTTTTATTTTGCCATATGTTTTATTGTTATCTAATACTAGAACTCCTGGTATGTTTTTCATAGACCTAACAGAAGAATGGAGAATTTTCATCGTTAATGGATTTTTTGTGTCTTTATCAATCTCTATTATATCTTGATTAAACAATTTATTATAAACCGGATGTATTTCAGGTTGATTTTCAACTGGTTTCATACTTCTAATATCCATATATTTATATTCTTTATATTGGCCATCTTCGACAGATAATTTCAATTGCATTTTATTTTTTTTGTCGGTTTCATGAACAACGTACTGCATTTCATATATTTATAAATTTATCTATAAATATATTTCATTTCAATTTTATTATTTCAATAAAATTATTATTGTCCATATTACACCAATTAAATATAACGGAACTATATATTGTATTTGATTTAATTCATATGGATCCATAACATCTTGTAATCCAAAGTAAAACCCAACCGGTATTCTTACAATTGAATATACAATCTTTTGTGTCTTTTTCCATAATTTAACTTTATCACCATTTGGTTCTGTTTTTAAATAATAATACACCATATAATTTGGCAGATTTCCTAATTCACCAACACCAATAATATTAAACCAATTGAAAATTTTCGGGTCTAATGTCATATAATAAATTAAAGCAAGATGATGATAAATTAATGTACAACTCATTATATTTATCTTTCTTTCAATTAATATTGACCCTTCATATGATATATCATGGATAAAATATCCTATAGAGTTTATAAGGAACAATTCTGGCGTTCCAAATAACCATATAAACACAGCGGTCGAAGCGTGTGTCATAGATGTTGTATTCGCTGCTAATTTTTTTGTTCGTTCTTTTTTTAATATCGTAAATAACATATTATATAATAAAAATGTTACTATTATTCTAATATCATAAATTATCATTTTATCATATTATCATTATTTATTTAAATATGTTTACTATATCTTTTTTGGAATACCACATATTTTTATTCTCAAATCTTTATTGGTAATCCTAATATCAAAATATCTGGGTTGAAATATATTAAAAAATAATATAGATATCAATATACCAAATGATATCGATACCAAATCTTTTTCTATAGGAATATCATATGTTTTGTCTTTAAAAGCTATAAGGCATAATGATATAATACCACTAACATGAATCAACATATGTATTCCAACAGTACCTATCAACAAACTAGCATCATTTCCATTGTAACAAAGATAAATACGTTCTATAAAATAAAAAAAAGGAACACCTGTCGCAAATATGATTATTATTGGATGATTATATGCTATTGGAATAGCAGAAATCCAACAAATTAATACAATACCAACATCAATTATTTTATATAAAAAATGTGGATTATTATTTGTTTCCGTAATATGTCGATGATATATTAATGATGAAACAAATACTGCCCAAGCTAAAATACTATTAATAATATAACCGTGATTGTACAATAAAAGAGCAGGTATAGAAAAAAATGAACCTGTAAATAATTCACCCACAGATATCCTTTGTTCATTATTTGTCATTAGTTAAACAAATAATATTTACTTTATACCCATTTCATTAATTATTTCTGTAAAATCATTCTAAATGCCCAAACCAGACCAAGTAAATATAAAGGGGCAACTGGCCATAACATTTTAAATCTCACAGGATCTTTCAACTCATTATAAGTTAATACTGAAGCCACAATTATACGAATACTACCATACCATATCTTCTGCACTATTCTCCATTTTTTTAATGATTCACCTTGTGGATCTGTTTTTAAATAATGATAAACAATATAATTTGGTATATTACTTAATTCTCCAACGCCCAAAATATTGAACCAATTATATTCTAGTGGACTTAAACTCATGTAATATAAACATACAATATGATGATAATAATACATAGTATGTGTTAAATTAACCGCCCTATATCTTAACAAATAATACAAATCAAATAAAAAATATCCGCCTGAATTATATATAAAAAAATTAGGTGTTTCAAACAACCAAAAATAAGTACACGATATCACATGAAAAAAAGCAGTATAATTCATCGCTAACTTTTTTGTCGTAAAATCTTCTAATAAAATATTCAAAAAATAATATTGAATAAATCCCAAAATACTAATAAACATTAATATGTAAATTATTTAATCTTTATATGTGTTTAAAAAATCTTTACAGGAGAAAAAGTTATTACAAAATATTTAAAGATAGTTCAAAACATACTTCATTAAATATTCATCGCCTACGTATTTTAACATTATTTTATCCATATGGAACATCTCTATCGACCGTTTTATTAACACGAAATTTCTTATCATTTCAAAAAAAACGTCACTTAAATGTGTAACACAGCTCCAATTCGATTTACTTAACAGACTCGAACAAACTAAACAACATTTTTTTGTGTTTATCAAATATTTTTGATATTTGATGAATAAATTACTTCTATAATAAGATAACAAATCTATATTCTTAAATAAAATCTTAGGTGGTTGGAAAGGATATTGTTCCATACTTGTTATTAATAAGTTTATATATATATTTGTATTTTTCAAATAAAAACTTATTGGAAAAATCAAATCTTTCAATTGTTTATCCGCAATATAATTATGGTCATAATCATAGTTCAATAAAAATTCATTTATATCGGGTCTTAACACATAAATCTTATATTTCATATAATTATATTCTGAAGGTAATCTACTAATTTCTTTTCTAAAACGTCTATATAATATAATTGGATTACTTCCATGGTCAGACATCATTTATTATATATTCTGTAATGCTATTTCTTTTTTAACTTCTAGTTCTGCTATTTTTTTAAGACTTTTTTTATCAACAGCGGGTCTTAATACCATCTCTGGATTTACTGGCTTCACCTCTTTCTTTGTCATATAACCATTATCTGACAATTTATTTACTATATTATGTTTAATATTCTGTCCTTGTAATACCGTCATCCCTATTTCAGGTAATATCGCCAAAGTATTCATTAATGTTTGGTAGCTCATAGAACATACACTAGGCATATCCATAAACTTTATACTATAAAACCAATAAGGCGGTATAACTATTATTGTTCCTGCTCCTATAGTAACATCTAAAGATTTTACTTTATTGAAATCTCTTTCATATTTTTCTTGAACTTTCCAAGGGTTTACTGGTGATCTGAATTCATAATTATCATAATCTTTCTCAACATACAAATAACGTTTATTCTGTGGCGGTATTAACTTAATATCTATTGAACCACTAGTTACATAAAAATAATTTCTATGATTCAATTTATATCTTAAAGGTGTATATGAACCATTCGACCCTGATAAAAAATCGTATTCGCATTTAGATATCATAGGTGGTCTCAAAAAGGAATCATTATAAGCATATGTTTTTCTAGTTCCTGTTTCTTCGAGAAAGTCTATATTATTTTCGGTTATATATTTAGAATTATTATCACCCTCAAATACATTTCTAGCTTCTTTTAAAATAAATGGCAAATGCATTTCTGTATTATTATCATCATTTTTGATATTTCTTATTTTGATGTCAAATGCTCCATATTTATGTTCTAACATTCCAAAACTTAAATTATGCATAATATCGTCATTATTATAATCAAATATTACTGGTTGCTTTAATCCACATATTTCTTCTAATTTATCTTTTGAAGGTCTTTCTATTGTATATACTTCTAAATCATTACTAACATTTAAATGATGTGATATATGTAAATATAAAAACAACACAATACAAAATATGACTACACTAAGTAATTCTTTCATAATTAATATTATTTTAGATATGAAATATTAATTTTTTCCTCATTAAATATATATATATATGAATACAACTCATAAAATGCACATTACAGATAGTAAGTTTATTATCTTATTTAATCAAAGAAAAAATGCTAAAACACTTCTAATCGAATCATATATTAATAATGGAACTGTAGATGAAAAAATAAATAATCTAGGTATTTCTCATTTACTTGAACACGTTTGTGTTGATGGGTGGACCGGGTGTAAAAAAAAATCTTGTAGTACTTTTTTTAAACCTCAAGGTTCCATTATTAATGCATCTACTGGACAAACTTATATTAATTATTGGATAAAAGGGTTACCCGAATTTACCGATAGTATGTTGGACTACATAGTTTCTATATCTACAAATCCAGGCGTTGATGCTAAAAGATTAGTAAAAGAGAAAAAGGCAGTTGAAACTGAACTTAGAATACACGGAACAAATCCTCAACTAGGATTATATAATCTCTTAAATGCTATGTTATTCCTTCCTGAAGGGCTACAACACCAAGATAATATTCAAGCACAAATAGATTTGCTTCCTAAATTGACACCGCCAATATTAAAAAATTGGGCACTTGATTATTATGGTTCCGGTAATACTGTCATATCTATAACAGGTAAATTTAATGAAAATAAAATATTAAACAAAATTAAAAAAAAATTAAAAAAAGAAACAGATCCTAGATTAAGACCTTACTACAAAAATATATTTAAACCAGGTATCGATGTCCAACATTATCATAATAAAAATATTGAGAATACCACCATTTTCTTTGTATTTTGGTCTCCACTTTTATATAATGATAAAAACTACTTTCTTATTGAATTGTTGAAAGAATTTGTTGGAACAGGAACAACTTCGATTTTATTCGAGAGGTTAAGAGAACAAAAAAATTTAATATACAATATTGGTATCGATTATTATACAATGCCTTATGGAACTTATTTCCTTTTTGAAATATCAACAAAAAATACTAATGTCCCTATTGTCGTTGAAGAAACTATTAAAGTATTAAAAAAATTAGCAACCAATAAATTTACTTTAGATGATTTAAAAGCTTGTAAAAGAAGCCATAAAATCGGTTTTTATCAAGATGGAGAACCTAGTAATGAATTCATTTCTACACATTACGCTGAACAATATATTAATCAATTATTTAATATTAACGAGAATACCAAAGTTATTAGTCCTGAACAAATGTTAGAACAAATACAAAATGTAAAAAAACATGAATTCGCTGCTTTTATTAATAAATTACTTATTTTCTCTAACTTAAAAATAGCTTACCAAGGTAAAAAAGAATTTCCATCATTATTTTCAAAGGTTAAGAATCTAATTTAATTTTAATCATCTTCAAAGAACTCTTCTTGGTCTAGTTTTGGAGCAAGATAAAACCCTAAATAATTATTTTTACAACTATCGTCATCATCATTCACAACACAAGGATCGCAATCATCATCTACCCAATGACTCAAATCATACATTATTTTAATTGGAGTATTGTCCATTAAATGTAAACTTACAAGTTTATTTATTTTTGTAAATTTACTATACAATAAACAATACTTTAAAGGATAAGCATGTGACATCTTAACATCTTCAGATAAAGCATATTCTTCGATATTATCTTCTTTTATTTTTACTTCTATTTTACCAATATCGCCCGATGCACTCATATATATATGATCATCTTCTCCTAATTTTATAATTAATGTCTCGGCAAATAATGAATTCTCAACCATTAATTTATTAAATTCTGCTGATTTCATAGTAATATCAGCATCATATTCTGTTTCTGGAATACCCATCAATTCTGTTTCTATATCCATTAATTTCAATTCAAATTTTTTATCGTGTCCTTTACCTTGAAATTCTATTACTAATGGCTTATTTTCTTTATATGTAAATGATATACTTTGACCAACATTATGACAATTCATTATTGTAGATAATGCTTCACAATTTATACCCAATACAACATCCCCTAATTTATTACTAAATTCATCAAACCAAGCTCTTTCCAATTTTAATTCAAATAAACCAACATGGGCTGAATCCATCCCCTGAATATATAAACCACTATCACATATTGACATATTCACTTCATTAACCAGACTTTTCATATTTTTCATGATACAATGGAACTTATTTACTTTATCGTTATTTGATATTACAAACTTCATTTTATATGTCATATAAAATGAAATTTTATTCAATTTTATTACGCTTCGCCCGCTTCTACTTTCGCTATTGCTTGGGCAACTACACTTTTTATATCTTCTTCATTTGTTTGTTCTCCTTCAACTTTCTCTTCAATATTTAATGTAATGGAATTCGTCTTTTTTACAATTGGTTCTTCTTCATCCACAACTTCATTTACTGAATCTTTTATATAATGTTTTAATTTCTCTTGTAACGATGCAACTGTCATTTTTAAATCAACTACTTCATCTTGTAATCCCATAACCACCTTCTGAACCTCAACATCATGTCTACTTTTTAATTGTACCCATAGGTCATTCTTTAAATCTTCTATCATCCTATCATCCAATGAATTCATCCTAGCACACCCATTCTGTATTTGTTCCAAATGTTCCATTCTTAATGTCATCGCTTCCAAAGTATTTAATCTAATTTCATGTCGCGTTAGTAATCGCATTTGTTGATTTGGAGCCGTCTTTTCTGCCTCTTCTAATCTTGTGTTTTTAACTACTAATTCATCCAAATCTCTCATTCTTGTTTGCATATCTAAACGCTCGTTATTCATAATTCTTACTGTGGGAACACTATTATTATAATTTTGCGTAATATTTTGTTGATGTGGTGCAGACGCCACCGGTTGTGATTGAATAACACTATTACTAACAACATTTGATCGTGGTGCCGAATTAATATTTGGATTATATGTTGGGGCCGGTTGTCCTGTAACCATATTACCCGTCCAACTCATAGTAGCATATTGTCCTATGTTTGGAGAACTTCCTGTTTTTTCTCTACCAATTTTACAAGTTGATTGTCCAGGTCTTAAACCTGTTCCTTTCAGCCTTCTATCAAACCTACTCATATATTCCTAAATAATATTTTTATATCCAATTAAGCACGCATCTCCATATTTATTTTTTTATTACTTACATATCCAACTATCTTAAAATCTTCTATTTCATATTCGTCTATCGTATCTCTTTTTTTCCATATATCAATCAAAGGATATCTTTCTGGAAAATTTTCTAATTGTTTCTCTAATGCTTCCACGTGATCTTCATATATATGAGCATTACCTACAAAATGTATTAATTCTGCTGCCTTTAATCCACAATGATGTGCCAATATATGTGTTAAAAATGAATAGCTTGCTATATTAAAAGGTAATCCTAAACCTACATCAGCACTTCTTTGATACGCCGTACATATCAATTTATCACCATCAACCACATGAAATTGTGACAATACATGGCAAGGTGGCAAGGCCATTTCAGCATTTTGACAAGGATTCCAAGCAGACATTATTATCCTTCTAGAATTTTTATGAAATTTTAAATCACCTACTACTTTATTTAATTGATCCACTCCCATACCTTTATAATTAAATTTACTTGTATGATAAGGAGCATTAAAATGTCTCCATTGATGACCATATATAGGTCCTAAGTCATCTTCCTTATATCTTTCTAAACCTCTACTATCCAGAAATTCCCTCGTTCCATTATCATTCCATATTTTAACACCTTGTTCTTTTAACAAACCATTATCTGTTTCGCCTCTCATAAACCACAATAACTCTTTCAAACAAGTCTTCCAAGCTAATCTTTTTGTTGTCATTAAAGGCATAATTGGTTTATTATAGTTTTTGGAGCGTGTATCTTGTTCGTATAATGGAAATCGCATGGCGCCACCTATATGCGTTAAAACATTTCCATTTCTACCTTTTTCTTTGTATCCATATTCTAATATGTGTCTTACCAAATCCAAATATTGTTTTTCTGGATGTTTAATCATCGACATATTTCTGAGCGTAAACATTTATTTAGTAATATCAACAATTCTTTAAATTTTCTTTGTATATTATATAATGGCAAGAAGCAAATCTAGACGTTCTAGAAAAAACAGAGGTGGTAATTCACCCAAACACAACAAAACGGGTGCTGAATGTAAATCTGTATTGGGGAAAGGAGCGCCAATGGTGGGGAAAGATAAATATTGGGCAGAATGTGACACATTTTTTGATACACATAAAATTGGACAAGAAGGTGCGTTATATTCATGTGATAAAGGACGACCAACTGTAGAGGAATACAAAGCAGGTGAAACTTGTATGACACCAAGATTCGGATGCAAAGGTGCCGTTTCAGGTAAATATTTTTCAACAGGAGAAGTAAAAAGTGATTACAAAAATAAAAAAAATATTAACATTCAGGATTTACAATCATTAGCTAAATATAATGCCCTATCAGCAGCGATGAAAACCTGTGACTTGCACGCGAAAGTTGGTACCAAAGGAATAGCCGGAAAAGCCTTGAATTTAGCAGGAAGTTTAGGTGCGATGGGAAGAAAAAGCTTCACACGAAGGATGTCATTAGGTGGTAAAAATAGGAGAAGAAAATCACGTAGAAAGAGAAAGAAATCACGTAGAAAGAGAAAGAAATCACGTAGAAAGAGAAAAAGAAGTCGTCGTAGAAGACGCCGTTAATATATAATATTTAGTAATATTCTAACTATATATTATATGGTGAGAAAGTCAAAAAAAAGAACGCGTAGAAAACGCGGTGGAAGAACGTACTTAGGAATAAATAAAAAAGGTTTTCAATATATTGAACATCTTAAGGATTTTAATTTAACAAAAGGCACAGATGGTAAACACTCATTTGAAAATTACAATATTTGTGCAAAAAAATTTACTGAAGCTATGAATGATACAGCCAATATCCAAAAATTTACTGAAGCTATCAAAGACCCAAATAATAAGATGTATTTGGAAGCAAATGAATTTTTTAAAATGAAAAAATATTGGAAAGTGATGGATGGAAACAAGTTAAAACCTTATCAGCTAGAAAAACCAATCGGTTGGACGATGAAACCACTAGAAAATTTAAGACATTTATTACCTCAGTCTGGCGGCTGGGGTTTCAGTAAAAAAAAATCAACAACGACAACAACAAATACAAATCCAAATAAACTTACGCCAGAGCAAGAAGAAAAGATTTTTTTACAGGTAGAATATGATTCACTTTTCTTACCACCTGAAAAAAATCCAATTTTTCAATTACAATTTTCTGATGGACAATATAAATACTTAAGAGCAAAGTTTAGTCATGGTCTTTGGCGCAAGAAGGAAGCCAGTTTTGATACCTTGAATCCAGATGATTTATTGATAAAAAAATATGGTATTTGGAGATATGATGGAGAAAGCGATGAGGATGGTCGTATAGGACCAGCGCAACCTTGTAAACCAAAAAATCTCATGTCTATAGGAAAGAATTTGGGAAAAGGAGCCTTAAATATTGGTAAAGGCTTAGGTAGTGGCTTATTTGGACGAAAAGGGATTAAAGGGGGGCAGAAGTTGGTTACGGATTGTCAATGGGGTTACCGATGTAGAAAAGACAAAAATGATAATAATAATAAGTGTCTGCCAATGATTAAACCAGATTCTGGTTCTGGTTTTGATGAAAAAATATTATGGAATCCAGAAATGCCACATACAAGTATGCTTGCTTTGCAAAACATAAAGCGACAACGGCTGGAACCATTTGATAATTCATCGCAATGGGATGATACAGGAGGAGGTAAAAAGAGAAGAAAATCACGTAGAAAGAGAAGAAAATCACGCAAAAAGAGAAAAAAATCACGCAAAAAGAGAAAAAGAAGTCGCCGTAGAAGACGTCGTTAATTTAGCAATTATACGATTTTTAATTTCTAATTATAAATCATATGGACTCAGGTGATACTATAGTAGATACCAATCGCGCATTAAATGGAGGAAAAGGATTTATTAATCATGTGTTTAATTTCAATAATGATACGAAAGTTGAATTAATGAATTTAGCACAATATTTATTTATGGTTCTTGTTCCTTTATCTTTTGCGAATAATTTTATAGAAACAGTTATTCCAAAACCAGATGAAAGTAGAGGGAGTATTGAAATAACTGTTGAAGTATTAGGACACTCATTCCTATTATTGGCAGCTGTATTTTTGGTTGATAGGATCGCACAATTTGCACCATCCTATTCAGGAAAAGAAATGAACTCTATTAGTTTAGCAACTTTGGTAATTGTATTCATTATGTTTACATCAAAAACGAGACAAAAAATGGACTTATTATATTCTAGAGTATCTCGTTCTTGGAATGGCGAAGAAGCGCCAGAAAAGAAAAAACAAGCAAATGGACAAGGAGGACCTGTTCAACAAAAACCACAAGTAACTATATCGCAACCAATAACAGGTATGCCAAATCCTATTTCCACGCCTCCCACTTCTAGCCCTGATTATATGGCACATCATACAGCCATGACACCACAACAACCACAAATATCTATGGGAACAAATGCTAACCCAGGTGCTTCCAATGCTATGTACAATAATCAAGGATTCGGTGGAATGCAAGGGGCAGCATCTCCAGGCATTCAAGAACCAATGGCAGCTAATGATGCTCTTGGTGGATTTACATCATTTTAACTTACATATCTCTAAATAAATATTTATAATTTATTTAAAGAAAACACAACGTACCAAAGAATATATGTATACTTGGATTATCGTCGTTGGAGGAATTTTCGCATTTTTTGCTGCCATGGGTATTGGTGCTAATGATGTTGCTAACGCATACGCAACATCTGTTGGTTCTAAAGCACTAACTATGAATCAAGCTGTAGTATTAGCAGCTGTATTTGAAACCGCCGGAGCAGTATTAATGGGGTCACACGTTACTAACACTATAAGAAAAGGCATAGCCGATTATAAATGTTTTGAAGAACAACCCGAACTGTTAATGTATGGTTGTATGTGGGTTGTATTGGCTGTAGGTCTTTGGTTATTTTTAGCCAGTTATTTAGAAATGCCGGTTTCTACTACACATTCTTGTGTAGGAGGAATGATAGGCATGGCTATCGCATTAAAAGGTGCTGGATGTGTTATTTGGTATAAACCAGTAACAACATTTCCATATGTAGGTGGAGTAAGTGGTATTATACTTTCTTGGTTTTTATCGCCTTTATTCTCTGCTATATTTGCTGCTGGATTATTTTATGTTTTAAGAATATTTGTATTAAGACACGATTTTGAAACTAAAAGAATTAATTGGACTTATCCTTTATTAATAGGAACTACTATGACTATTAATACCTTCTTTATTATTTATAAAGGAGCAAAAGGATTAGGATTAGATAAAACGCCTGTTGGTGTCGCTATAGGAACAGCTTTCGGCGTTGGTGCTTTTTCCGCTATAGCGACCATTCCATTTGTTCCACGAATTAAAAAGTTTGTTAATGATAAATTCGCTAATGGAAATATAGATATTGAATTAACTGATATCGAACTAAAAAATAACGAGAAAAAATTAAATATAAAAGATGAAAAAGAATTGGTAAGAGTAGCTAGTTTACATAATGATGCTGAAAAATTTAATGAAAAAACAGAATATACTTTCCGTTATTTACAAATTTTTACAGCAATATGTGATTCGTTTAGTCACGGTGCTAATGATGTTGCTAATGCTATCGGACCATTTGCTGCTATGTGGGCCATACATAACGCTCAAGATTTAAGTAAAAAAAATGATATGGATACCGATGCTTATTGGATCTTAGGACTAGGTGGTGTTGGTATTGCGGTTGGTTTATTTTTATATGGGTATAAAATCACACACGCGATTGGAACAAAATTAGTAAAAATAACACCTTCTAGAGGTGTTGCTATTGAATTAGCATCCGCACTTGTTATTATTGCTGGTAGTCGTCTTAAAATTCCACTATCTACAACACATTGTCAAGTTGGTGCTACTGTTGGTGTTGGAGCACTTGAAGATACGAAAACTTGTTCTGGTATCAATTGTAAAGTATTTATAAAAACAGCACTAGGTTGGATTATAACTTGTATTATTGTTGGCGTTACAGCAGGTGTATTAACAGCACAAGGAGCATACGCGCCTGCTATACATAATTATTGTCCAGGGAATATAACTGTTTAATATATTATATCTGTAATTAATATATGAAATTTGATCAAGATATTATATTTAATTTTATATCGGGTGGTTTATTAATTGCTATTTGTGGTATAATTTCAAAAAATTACAGTAGTTATTGGAGTGGTATTATATATGGTTCTCTTCCTTTAGCAGCATATTATTTATATTTTTATGCAATATATATTAATAATGGCAGAAAGAAAGATGGTTATGAATTTATAAATGGTTGTATAATTGGTGGTATACTGTGGATAGGGTTCGTTGCACTATTATATCCTTTTCATAATTATGTTACTTTAAAATAGAATTAAATTTATTTAATATTAGTATATTAAATAAATGGACGAACCCAAAGAATTAATCAAACAAACATCCTTTGATATTATAAGAGATAATGGTAACGAACTGTTAAATAATAACGAGTTCTTTAAAGATTTATCTGATATCATGGAAGATGAAAAGTTTCGTAAATTCTTTCAAAAATATTTTTACAATTCTACAGAAAGTAAAATCACACTTATTTATATGACTTTATACGATGAATTCAAAACCAAATGGAAAAACTTAAATGATACGGAACTTGATAAACGCATCAATATATTTCTATTATGGCGTATTATGAAAGATCGCAAAACTAATAAATTTGCCATCGATACAGTTATGAAAAAAATGGATAATCCAAATACTACAGATATATTCAACGAAATGAAGGAGTTCATTCATATAAGCGAAAAAACCTTAAAATTAAAAGATTAATCTTCATCGCTACTACTACTACTACTACTACTATCACTATCTACCTCTATCATATCAAAATCTTCCATTTTAAAATCATTCATAGCATCTTTTATCATTATATTTTTTGATATGTTTTTCTTTACTGCTTTTACATTCTTTTCCATTTTAGCTTGGTCACCACATCCATACAATATCTTTTCCATATACTTATTGTATCTGGCTTGTAATCTCTCATCATGCATATAATTGGGATGTTCATCTTCCCATTCCTTCAACGCGTGTAATTGTTTTATTTGAATTTGTCTTACAGACTTCTCCATTTCTTTGTCGCCCGTTTTCTGTTTCCATTCTTCTCCTTCTTTAATATAAAAATGTTGTCTTCTTTGGTCAGTACAATGTATTGGTCTTTCCGTTGGTTGTAGGTTTTTCAATTGTTTTGTTATAATATTTGATAAACCCTCCGCACTCGTTGTCTTATCTTGAAACAATATATCTTCCAATTGAACCGTTATTTGGTTAACAAAATCAGTCAAATTCATAGCATCTTTGCAATGTTCATTCAAATACAAATTAACCGTTAGGTTTTTATTATTACAATTATTAAAATTATTTGTATTATTATTATTATTGGTTGTATTTCCCTTGGTTTTCAATATATCAATTATTTGATCTTTATGTTTCAATTCTTTTTCTAATATTTGAATTTTCAGGGCATTAATTTCAGCGTCTTTTTCTGACATTTCATTTTTCGGGTTTTTTATGTTATCCTTTTTTTTGGGTAACATGGTAACATTTGTTACCATTTTCTCCCCAAAATCAACACCACAGTTTTTTATAATAACGCAAGTTTTTTTATGACGTGATAAACCGCTGCGATGTTTATAACCTTTTCCACAAGTGTCGCAATAATATTCAACAGAATAATTTTTTATGTTACCATGTTGTCCCTTCAAACATTTTGCAGTCATTTTATGTTTTCTAAAATCTTTTTTATTAGAGCATCTATAGTCACATTTTTTACAATAATATTCTTTCTTTTTTTTAGGTTGGGATTTTTTGGGATTTTTGTTATCATTTTCCATTTATATAAGATAACATAAAAAATCCCTAAATCATTTTTTTTATAAATATATTCTAGTTCCTTTTTTAAAGTTCAGTCACAAATCAAAAAATGATCTGTTCAAAAATACCTAGAGGGTTCTAGACAAATCTCATTTTCGTTGTTTTTACGAGTTTACATTACAATCGTATATTTCAAATATGCACATTTCATGGCCTTTTGAAATGTGCATTTTCAATTCCAGGATTCCAAATAAAAACGATTTTTTTCTTCATGAGATTGATTTTTAGACTATTTTAAAAAAGTGATTTAGATGTATTATGGTAAGAGAGTAATTTATAACTTACAATTATTTAGCGGGATTAAGGGATCCGATTTGAACGAAAATCAGATCGTTACGGTATTCAGTAACAAATATTTTTGCAAGTCAAAAGTTCAGTAAGGCCAGTCACGTTTTTTAGTAGTTTGTAAAAGTCTTATCATATCTGGTAAGAAAAAAAAAAGTAGTTTCAAAAAGTGAAATTATGCACACAAATTTGACGATTTTGATTTTTTACGAAAATCTTATCATTTATCGTAATAAAAAAGTTGAGTAGTTTAATATTTTTTTTTATGCAGCGAAAATCAAATTTAAGATCGAACTCCATAAATTCCGCGAAATTCGAATGAAGTTTTTGGCTGTTCCAAATGAGGGATTTTATCTCCCAAATCTGTATTAATATTGAATGATTTTAATTGTCGTGGCATTAGAACGCCAATAATTATCTCACCACACATTCTATGTGGCGTCCATACATCCTCACCTATAATATTTGTCTCCAACATTTTCATAATCCAATTTTCTCCAATCTTAACTATTTCATCCGGCAATTCCTTTGTAGCAGGAACTTTATAAAATCTCAACGTATAATTAATAGTTTGTTTTAAATTATCTTCTTGCCATTTAGTTTTACCACCGGCATTTAGTTGTAAATATTTATTTTTACAATTATATGGTAAGTTTTGTCCTTCGCCTTTATTCCAATGTGCGTTATTCCACTGTTCTTCGGTCATATATTTATATAACGTATTTGGTTCTTCAGGAGAGTTGGTTACTTTATTTATGGCATCAGCATATTCCGCGGACCACATATCATCAATAGATTTGCTTGTTTCAGCGAACGGTGATACATCAACGTCCATAGGTTCAGATTGTGTTTGTGTATTAGTAGCGAGAGAAGTCATGATATTTACGTTGACATACATATCATAAATCAATTCAATTTTATCGAATTAAAAAATACCCTAATCACCTGGTCATTTTTATTTTTTATAATTTTTTATTTTTTAGAAATATTTACCATATATACATAACATACCATAAGCTGCTTTATATTCGTTCCACCTTATAATATTCTTATCATCTGTCATTTTCTGATCCCAATTTTCAGCTTTACGTGTCCAAATAGCATTCAGCTCCTTAATTTCAGCATTATTTGGCGAACATTCATTTTCAGCTTCTATTGCTAACCATTTATAAAATCCTTGATTATTATTCACCCATTCGTGATTCTTTAAGGCTTTTGTATAAATTTCTCTAGGATCAACTGGTTTATTTACTTCAATTTTTTTAGGAGCTGCTTTTTTAAGGGATTTTGCTTTAGCTTTTTGCTTTTCTCTAAGCTGTTGTCTCGCTAATTTTTCAGCTGCTCTCTCTGCCTTAATTTCAGCTTTTCTTTTAAGTCTAGCTTCATAGGCAGGTCTTCTCTTCTCCCACTTACTTAAACTCCTATACTTATTCGCACCAGCGGCATGCCTTAAAGTATATAAACTGCTTTTTTTCCAATCAGCACCTACACTCTTCTCACTCATAATATATACATCTCCACTATTAAGGCGAATATCAATAGGTTTTCCTACGGGCATACCATCCTTAAACCATTGCCATCTCATCGGATAGTTCCAACATCCTATACTAAGACATATAACTACTACTCTCTCAGTATCACCATGAAATCCTATTCCAGTCTTTTTAAGGTCATAATATCTATTTCCTTCAACTACATTAATTACTACTTTAGTTTTACTACCAATATCAATCAAACCTTTTGCTATATCATTTCGTAGTCTCTCTACAGCAGCATTAAGGAACTTCATTTTTTTAAGGTCATAAATAGTTCCTTTACCTTCAAAAACAGCTGGCTTCTGTTCTCTATCAGCTACAAAGCATAAGTTCGTTCTTGCTAACTTATTCATTCTTTTGCCTCTTACCTTAACTTCTTTACCATCAACAATCTCTGTCCTATATTTATTTGGGTCCAAATACTCAGCATCCCACCTAATTGGTGCTATTTCCTTATAAATCTCGACATCACTACCGTGACCGCCGTGCCAATTTGAAATATAATCCCTTAAAATTAACACTCTTCCTTGATCATCATCAACTAATTCCCCAATAGTATCATCACCACTTAACTTATTAAGGTCTAATACCTCTACAGGCCTATCGCCATATTTATCCATAGCTAATTGCGTTTTAGCTTCAAAATAAGGACCCAATCCCTCAATATCTTTAGATGTGAAGCCCTCACCCTTAATTGGCATACGACCTATAATCTCCATACCTCTATTATTCTCTCCACCCGGAGCCATAGTTAAGGACATTCGCTCTGTGGCCATAATTGCCTTCATTTCTTCATTACTTAAATTTTTCATATTATTATTATTCTGGTTATTATTCATGTTTTGTTCTATAACAATTGCGCTCATAATTAATTTGACTAATCATGTAAAAAACATTTCAATTTTTTTAAATTTACCAGGTATTATAAAATTGATCAAAAAATATAATAATATTTAATAATAAATCATGACATCAATAGTAAATTATACATCATCAGATTCATCGGAAGACGAAACAATAATGCAAAATGATTCTCCAATATGTGGTCCAAAATCTTGGAAAGAAAATCGTGAAGATGGAAGTTATAATGAAGAACTAGCAGAAATATTTGAAAATAGAGATGGTGGAATACAAGAAGCATTTGGTAGAGTTTCACCCTCGTTGAATAACTTATATGATAATACTAATTTTAGTTTTATAGATTATGACCTTACAATAACAATACCCAATATAGGTCCAGGTAAACCTAAAGAGGGCATTAGAAATTCATATATTTTTAATAATAATGATAAAGAAAATATTAAGTATGCTTCATGTGGAAATTTAACTCGTAGTATTGCGGAATCTTATGAAGAAGATAAATGTTCCATATGTAATGAAGGTTTTTGTCAAGAAACAGCAGGCGAAAGATGGAGCGACTTGACTAAGTGGAAACGAGCCCATTCGAATTGTTGGAAAATATTATGCATAGAATATCATAACGCATTAGAAGAAGAAAATTTAAATAATACCTTATTGAATTGGATATTATATTTGAGCAATTGCGATTTAATATAAATTAATTTTTAGTTCCTATACTAATAGTTTCATCAGGATTAATAACAATAACTTTATTTTTTAATTCCCTCAAGGCATTATTATATCGTTCTATTTCAATAATATATCTTTCTTGACCAGTACGGATAGGAACAATCCTATTTCTACTTTCGTTACCAGAACGTATAATATCTTGATACAATACTCTTATTAGAGCCCATAAAAATAAAAATAAACATGTGAAAACAAAAAGAAGTAGAAATAAATAAGTCCATTGATTGTCTATCATTAATAATATATTTTTTATTATATTTATATAGAATTTAAAAATAATAAAGGATATTATTATATGGGAGATTATAAAAATAATGACTTGTTAATGGCTTTAGAGAATGAAAGTAATGCGTCTATAATGAAATTAAATACAAGAAAAATACAAAAATATAAAAATGATATACTACAACAAATAATAAAAGATAAACACGTTTTAAAATCGTTTCATAAGAAATTGAAATATTATCGTTATTGTGGTGAGTTATGTGATTTACAAGATGGACATTATATAAGATGGGTGTCTTTAAAAAATCCTGATAATATAAAGTTAACATTGGGTGGATTTTATATTGATACTGAATTTAATAATGGTTATCTTCAAATAGTATGTAAAAATGGCAGAAGAAAAATTAAAGCAAAATTTGATGAGATATTAATATTTCAAAAAATAAGCAATCAAGAAGCAGTTATATTAAGTGTATTAGATTATTTGGATAAAAATTAATTATATCAATAAATAATATATGAAGCACGGTATTGTTTTTGATATGGATAAGTGTATAGGTTATTTTACACAAATAGCGTTGTATATAGATATAATAGAGGATTTATCACGAACATTAAAAGTAAATGAATATTATCAGATGTTTGATATGTTTCAAGAGATTTTTAGACCCGGAATATTTAATGTTTTTAGATACTTGGTTAAAATGAAAAAGAAAGGTAAATTAGAAGTTATAATATATACAAATAATAATGGTCCTCCAAGTTGGGCAACAAATATAAGAAAATATATTGAATATAAAATAAAACATAAATTATTTGATAGGACAATAAAAGGTTGGAAATATAATAATAAAATAATAGAAGAAAAAAGAAGTGGATATGAAAAATCTTGGAATGATTTGATAGAATGTACAAGATTAAATAAAAACGATAAGATTATTTTCTTTGATGATAGAGATGAACATGATGGGATGAAACATGAAAATGTAAATTATATAAAAGTTGTACCATATCGTGTGGGTATATCGCATAAAGATTTTGTAGATAAATTTATAAAATCAAAATTAAACAAGAAATTAAAAATAAATAAGGAAGATTTACTTAGAGAATGCAATAGGTCTGGTTATAGACCAAGTAATTTTAGAGAAGTTTCAAATAATGATATAATAAAACCATTACGTGAATTTATGAAATTAAATAGAAAGAAAACAAGAAGAAAAGTTCGAAAAGGTAAAAGGACACGTAAAAAAAGAGGTGGAGATCCAACGCCATTAAGACGTGCGTTCCCACGCCGTAATCGTCGTCTACGCCTCAATCGTTTTTTAGGGCAACAATCATGGAGAAATTTTGAGGATTCACTTCCTCGAGTGTCAAGAGACCAAATTCGCGTTGCTATTGAAAGGTATAGAAATGATATTACCAGGAATGACGCGTGGATAATAAATTATTTGAATAGATTTAAACGAATGGTAGAAGAATGGAGAAGAACCCATCAGACACAGCTAGAAAACACAACAACAGAAGAACAACAACAGCAAAATGAACCAGGAGTACCCATAGGACCACCCACAGCAAGGGAATTAGAAAGGGAACAAAGAGAGATGGGAACACAAACACCTACGAATAATTAATCCTTTTTAATATTTTTATTATTTCTGATTTTATAAATATTAAGCGAACGAGCACTAGCATCGGTAGCCTTTACATATCTTGGCATCCAAAAATAAGGTATAACTTTTGGTGTAATATTACCATAATATTTATCAAAAATAAGTCTGTAATATAATTGTTCTAAGGTGGTAGGAACATTATGAGTAATTTTTTTTTCTTTGACCATCATATCAATAATTATTTGATCGTCATCTGGATATGCTGCACCGTTGAAAATCTTTCTTTTAACGTGGTCCTTAATAATATCAGACCAAGAATTATCCATTTGACTTACGCCGTCACTAAAAGCTTCTTTAGTCCGCCATAAAACTGTTTCAGGTAGTAAATTATTATCAAAAGCGGAACGTAACAAGTATTTTTCACAAAATCCCTGTTTTGAATGACATCTTTCCTTGGGTGGTATAGATAAGTATAAATCAACAAATTCTTTATCTAAAAAAGGTGTTCTAGCTTCAAGACCATGCGATGAAATAGACCGGTCAGATCTCAAAACATCATAATAACAAATATCTTTCAATAGTCTTCTACATTCTTTATCAAACAAAATAGGGTCTTTAATATAATGAAAGTAAAGATAACCACCCGTTACTTCGTCGGAACCATCACCATTAAAAATTACTTTGGCATTGCTATTTTCTTTGATATATTTAGATATTAACCAATTTCCTACACTAGCTCTAACTGTTGTAGTATCATAAGATTCAATATCGTATATAACTCTTTCCATTGCGGATAAGAATACATCAGGATTAACGATTATTGAATGATGTTCAGAACCAATATGATTTGCTACCTGCTGCGCATATTTAATATCTTCTGAACCTTTAAATCCGATAGACCATGTATGAAGTTTTTTACCTGTTAATTTATTATAATATTTACTAACTAGAGCAGCAATAATACTACTATCAAGTCCCCCCGATAATAAACAAGCTATATCTCTTTCAGTTGTATCAAAAACTCTTTTTTTGACAGCGTTATCAAGAGCAGTATAAATTTTATCCGCCCAATTATATTTGACATAGGTCACGGTAAACGCATTTGGTGAAGAAAATGTATAACTATTACAATAAGTGTATCTATCATTAATAAAATTATATTTATAACAATTTCCTGGTGGGAATTGTTTTGCTGGTTCATGAATAGATGAATCGGGTAATAATTTAGAAATAGATTTAAGTTCGGAGGAGAATATAATATTATCGGGACAATCATCTTTGTCTAACATAAATAAAGGTCTAACGCCGTATGTATCGCGTGCTACATAAAGAATATTTCTTTTATAATCAAATAAAACAAAAGCGAAAACGCCATCCAAATGTTGTAGTGTTTGTTTTATACCATATTTATGATACATATGAAGTATAATTTCACAATCAGATTTTGTCTTTTTTTGAAATTGGGGACACAATTTATATAATTTTTTAAAATTATAGATTTCACCATTGCAAATTAATGAGCAATTATGTAATTTTAAAGGTTGATTGGATTGTTGGTCTTCAAAACCATTAATTGCTAAGCGATGAAACCCAATTACAGAATTATTTTGTATAGACCATTCAAGAATACTAGATTCTGGACCTCTATTGGAACCTCTTTTAAAAGCATTTTCGACATCATCTTTGTCGTAAGTATTGTTTAATATTGTGAAAATACCACACATTTAGTATTATATTGGTAATAATTTTAAATTAATTTAAATTTATATATAATATTTAATATCTATGGTTAATATATTATGAAAATATCCGAAGCATATTATTGTCAACAAGAAAGAACAACTCAACTAAGTGATAGAATGTATAAAAGAAATTTAGCAGATGGACCTATATCGCCACAAATAATAGCAAGGTCTGTTTCAACAAGATTAGAGACGTTGCCTATGATGGATTGTAGAAAAGTTGCACCAACATTAATAGCTAAATATCCAACATACAGCGGTCATCACAATTTTCATCCTGGTTCATCAGCACCATATAGCGGATATTGTAAAAATATAGATATAGAAACACATCTAAGAAATACAATACATCCTTTACAACGTGCTCCACAATCCAAACATATACCAGATAGTTCAAGTGATTTATTTAATACAAAACATTTTAAACAAACAATGGGTGTAGATCCAAATGATTTATTACAAAAACAAGAATTATTTGCACCTTTTAATCCAAATAAGTGTCATTTGGGTAATAGATTATTTGATAATCACACGCGACAACAAACAAAAGATGTAAAATTAAATTAAAATATTAATTATTTTTTATAATTAATATTAAATGGACATATCCGCAAATCCGCTTGATTTGATATATTTTACAAATAGTACA
>Ga0315320_10000240_pt1 | contig 44312 bp, 42 predicted proteins | sample M140m21515metaG_FD_203458 | JGI IMG/M metagenome (GOLD analysis project Ga0315320, IMG submission 203458) | Ammonia-oxidizing marine archaeal communities from Monterey Bay, California, United States - M1 40m 21515 | ecosystem: Environmental > Aquatic > Marine > Coastal | place: USA: California... | reverse complement strand
AAAACAAAAACAAAAACAAAAACAATTACAATTATTATATTAACATTTGTATATGATATGCTGAATTTTTATATGTTAACAATTGTATCATATGAAAATACCATTTGTGAAATAAAAATATAAATGATATTAATACTAATAATAATATTAATATGCCATTTACAGTTGGAGGTTCATTTGATATAAATACATAAATAATTAATATTATTATTATTAATAACCATGATAAATGATATAATGGAGGCATATATATATATTAAATATATTTTTAATATAATACTAATCAAGTTCAGTTAAATGGTTCGGTCCCCATATTACCCATTAAAGAATGATCGGAGGTATCCCATCTACTAATATCATCTATCATGGTATCCCAATTATCAATACTGTTTTCAAATAGATTTTGCCTACCTCTATATTGGTTCATCCTATTATTATAACAAATTGAATTTATTAAATATATTAGTACAGCAGTATAAGTAAAAATTCTAAATGTTGTTCTATCTAATCTAATGTTTGTATTCATTAATTCTCTTATAAAATCAGAAAAACTATTATATCTTCTATGTATTTCTTGAACCTCTTCATTTATATCAAAATCTTCTGGAACATCTTGTAATGCATCATCTGCAAACCCATTATTATCTCTAATTTCATTTATTCTATCAAATAACGGTCTTGGTAAAGCGCATCTACCACCAAATACTTTTGTGTGTTTTCTTTTATTTTCTCTTCTTTTTTTAGAACGTGTTTTTCTAAAATGTTTTTTTTTGTTTTGAGTTTTTCTCATATATTATATAATTATACATTTAATGCCATAGAATTAGTCATTAATACTAATTGTTCTTCAGTAGATAACATCTGGAAAATAATAACATTATCAAATTTTATTTGATTAATATGACTGTATCCTTTACACAATATATGTGTTCCGTTATTTAAAAATTTTACATCTAATACCAGTCCTCCATTATTAAATTTTTTAGTATTTTTATTTATATATTTAATATTTTTCCCTTTAAATATTTGGTTAATTTCATCAACATATCTATAATTTGTAAGTTTTTCAATTATTTTTTCACAATTTGGTATATCATTCTCTTGAATAACGTTAAAAATTTCAGTTAATATACTATCAGTTGTACAATTTTCAAGATAATGATCATCTGGTGTCTCTATTATATCTAATAATTCATCAATATCTTCTTGAGACATTTTATCGGACTCCATTTTAGCTTTTTCTATAATTTCATTAAACTCTTCTTGTGTTAATTTACTCATATATTCTTTTTCTTCATCATCAAGAGAATTTATTATTTCATTAACATCGCTCATAATTATATAATTTTATATAATTATGTTCATATTACTTTTTATTATTTTTTTTTCTATGAGTTTTTCTTCTTTTTTTAAGAGATTTTTTTGTTTTTCCACCATGATTTGGTGGTGCAAAACTATTAGTTGTTATTATTGAAATATCTGTTCCTATATATTGCATTGTTCTTAATAAAATAACATTAATTATTTCCCAATATTGTCCTTGAGATACTATATCATCAGGATATAATGTTGGAAGAATTTGGATAAGCCAATGTGATTGCTCATTGTTATGATCAATCATGGTTTGACTAAAAATATATGTTAACATATCCTCTTTAATATTATTTATTTCAACAGCACTATATCCGCCTGCTATTAATCTATTTCTAATTGTAATTGATAATAGTTTTAGTTCTTGTATAAAATTATGAATATTTGCTTGATTACCTTGTTGGTGATTTAAACGATGTTGTGTCCATGTCCTATTGATACCATATGCATCATATCTAAAATTGCTTTCTGTACCAGTTGGTGCATGTGTTTCTAAATAAGTCAGAATATTAGCTGGCGTTATATGATGATGTAAAACATCTCTCATTATTGATACTGAAAGTCCATCGGTGATAGTTTCTCTCATATGTTCAATAATAGTATGTAATGTGTCTATATCGTCTTCATGTAAATGTAGTGTTAAAGGATTAGGTTCAAGTTCTTCTACTAGCATTGGAACATCAAGATCTCCCATTTGCAATGGACCTTGACCATCAACACCTATATTTGGAGGCACTACAGCTGTTTGTGCAGCTGCGTGAATTGGAGGCAATTGTGCTGCTTGTGCGGCTGCGAGAACTACTTGTGGTGTATATACCTGATTAATATCTGGTACTTTGCTCCAATCTACTAATTCTTCTATTGTTTTTTTACCAGTAATTTCTAAACATTTTGCTGTAATATCTTTTCTACAGAAAGGACAAGTAGGATTTTTTGCTGATTCATGCCTAAATCTTGGTGTTGCCCCTGAACGACATGTTTCTTTCGCACAACCTTGACAAATTGGGTTAGATACACCACATTGAGTACCACATAAATTAACAATAGGTATAGTATCTCTTTGGTACTTTGTACATATACCGCATCTATAACCCCCACCTTTAATTTTTTTTTGTTTTTTAAGAGATTTTCTTTTACTTTTTCCACCAAGTAATATTGCGGCAGCTCCAGCTGCACAAACAGCACAACCGCCTTTTTTATGTGTTTTACATATTTTTTGTTTTTTAATAGGTTTTTTCATTTATATTATATATTAACGAATGAAAAAAAAAATAAATTTCAAATTATTGTATTTATACTTTGTTTATAGGTTGAAGTAAACCCAAAGGCAATTTATAATATTTAATTAATTCATATTCATCATCAATGGAAATATGTTTATTTAAAATTTTTTTAGTAACTTTATTGTATTTTTTATTATGATTATAAACATTTTTATAAACCCAATTTGGAGTTTCAAAATTATTATAATCGTGTATAGGATTATTAAGATGCTTTCTTAATTTAGTAAGATTAAATGCAGAACATACATTAATCAAAAATAGGATAATAAGGATATACATAATAGTAGTTAAAAAAAAACAAACTCATATATATTAATCAATTTTATACATAAAACCATGGTGTTAGTTATTTCTTGTTTTCAGAAATAGATTTTATAAAATCCTTATAAATATCTTCTTCCAATAAGACTTGGGTAGAATATTCCAAGTTATTATGAATATTACTTAATTCATAATTATTAATATTATGTTCAATAAAGATTTTTTTAATTTTTTCATGAGTAGTAGGGTCACATATAATTCCATCTTCATTACAATTATTTATACTACCAATACGTATGCCTCTAAGAACCCTATTATCTGGTGTAGTAATTTTCATCCAACCAGACATGATAGAAGCGCTATTACGCATAATGTTTTCTATATGATTACTCATTATATAATATGTATTTTACAAAAAAAAATATAATATATATTATTCAATTTTACACATAAAGTCCAAATAAGCTTGGATTAATACTATCGTTTTTTTTAATAATAATATTAATATGTTCTTTTGTAACAGTAAATGGGAATTTTACGTCAATATCAATATCTGTGATTTTATTTTTATTATCTGACGAAACCAGTCTAAATAAATTAAGCTTTGTGTGTATAACTTCAAGACAACGCTTAAGATTACGAACGCCATCTTCATTCATAGTATAACAATTATTTGTAATTAGATATTCAATCGCTTCATCAGAAACAATAATCTCATCATCTTTAAAATTAACTTGGGTTCTAATTTTAGGTAAAAGATAATCTTTTGCAATAATCATCTTTTCTTTAGTAGAATATCCCTTTGTTTCTACACGATACATTCTGTCCCTAAGAATAGGGTTAACTTTACTTTCGTCATTATATGAGAATATAAATAGACATTTACTAAGGTCGAATGATAATTCAGAAAAGTATTTGTCATGAAACGCACTATTTTGTGAAATGTCAGTAAGATGTGTAAGAATACCGATAATTTCTTCACCGCGAGGAGTATCACTAACTTTATCTAATTCGTCAAAATAAATAACCGGGTTCATCGATTTACATTCCATAAGGATTTGTACAATTTTACCCCAACTACTACCTTCATAAGTGTAAGAATGACCTTCCAAGAAACTTCCATCACTATTTCCACCTAATGCAATAAACGCGAATTCACGTCCAAGAATTTGGCTAATGCCTTCTTTTACTAATGTAGTTTTACCTGTTCCCATAGGTCCCTTGATTGCGATAGCAGAGCCAGCCGAAGAAGGGTTTGATAGCCATTGACCCAACATTTGCATAATTTGAGTTTTAGCATCATTAAGACCATGTGTACAAGTATCAAGAGAATTACGAGCATTCATCATGAAGTCATTACACGCATCAATGCCCTTATCAATATTAACAGATAATGCTTTATTTTTACCGAATGGAATTTTCATAAAAGCATCAACCCAATGTTTAAGTTTATAATATTCTGGGTCGCCAGGTTCCATAGTTTTCAGAACATTTAATTTTTGTAAAGCGCAGGCTTTATATTGAGGTGGAATATTAGATTCTAATAAGGAAAGGCGATATGGTTTATCAATATTAATATGTTTATTAATGGCCTTCAAATCTGCCATAACTTTATTTTGTTCTTTATGTGAAAGTTTCTTTTTAAAATAAGCTACTTCATTTTCAGGTTGATTACTGGAATTGATTAATTTATGATATTTTTTAGCATTTGATACACGACTATCTTTTACTAATTTTTTAATACGATTATCATAATCTTTTACAGTTTTAATTAGAGTTTTATCTTTTGGATATTTTTCAAGTTTAGAATTGAAATCTTTTCTTAGGGACTGTAATTGTTTATATTCATCGATAAGATTAACATCTTCTGTATCATTATCAGCAGGAGGAGGAGTTTTATTTTTCTTCTTTTTCTTTTTGTCTTTAATATTATTTGGGATTTCAATATCTTGATATTGTTCTTTCATAAATACTTTTTCATCACTGCTATCACAATCGTCAGCATCATCTTCACTATTATATTCTTCATCATCAGCATAATCACCACCTCCCCCGATTAGTAATGTAAGAACATTATTAGCTTCTTCCTCTTCATCATATTCTTCATCGTCTTCTTCATTTTTTCTTCTATTCTTAGTTCGTTTAGATTTTTTTCTATATTTTTTTTCTTCTTCTTCTTCTTCTTCTTCTTCAGTTTCCAGTTCTTCAGTTTTTTTTTGTATTTTTTTAGTTTTCTTAGATTTTTTTCTATATTTTTCTTTAATATACTTTGAAGGAAACATTTTCATAATGGTTTGTTGTAATTCTTCTTTAACTTCATCTCTAGTTAAGAAATCACATTCTTCATCTTCTTCATCATCGTTGTCGGAATTATCATCATCTGAATTGTTACATTCAGTATCATCACTGTTATCTGTTGTTTCATAATATTCTTCATCATCAGCATCATCAGTTTCATAATTAGAATCAGATTCGGAATCAGAACTAAAAATTTCTTCTTCAGATGATTCTTCGTCACGCTTAGACTTTTTAATATTTTTGCGAGTGGGCATAATTAAGTAATATTATAATAATATATGTTGATGTAATATTTATATTATTTTACCAATCAATTTTACAAAAGTATTGTATTAATTCGGAAAATTGATTACATAATAGTTATAAAAAAATGATATAAATAATATTCATTATAATATATAGGAAATATTTAAGATTATGAAAAACAATGAATCCTCAAGAATTATCGGCGTACAATTTAGTATCTTATCTCCTGAAGAAATTCGACGAAATTCAGTAGCTGAGATTACATCACGTGAAGTATATATTAATAATAAGCCCGTTATTGGTGGATTATTTGATCCACGAATGGGTGTATTAGAGCCAGGTTTGGTATGTCCAACTGATGGTTATACATATATAGATACACCAGGTTATTTTGGACATATTGAATTAGCAAGACCAGTATTTGCCATACAACATATAAAAGAAATAGTAAAAATATGCAAATGTGTATGTTTTAAGTGTAGTAAATTACTGATTGATAAAAAGAAACATAAACATATATTAGAATGGAGTTCAAGTGAGAGATGGAGTTATGTATGGGGGTTAGCATCTAAAATAAAGAGATGTGGTGATAACATTGAAGATGGTTGTGGATGTAAGAACCCAGATAGAATTAAAATAGAAGGTATGGCCACAATAAATGCAGTATGGGATAATATAACATTAGAGGAAAATCCGAGTGGAAAAATAGAAAAAAGATTAAGTCCAGAAATAATTTTAAAAATATTCAAGCGTATATCAGATGAAGACGTTAATTTTATGGGATTTAGTCCAATATATTCTAGACCGGAATGGATGATATTTCAAGTGTTACCAGTTGCTCCACCTGCAATGCGTCCATCAGTAAAACATGATGCACAACAAAGAAGTGAAGATGACTTAACACATATTTATAGCAATATTATAAAAACCAATAAAGATTTAGCTGATAAAATCTCAAATAATGCTAATCCAAATGTAATAGAAGGTTTAACAAGTGTATTACAATATTTCATAGCTATGATAGTAAATAATAAAGTAAAAGGAGCAAATCCTATGGCACAAAGGTCCGGAAGACCATTGCAATGTATTATGGATAGATTAAATTCAAAAAATGGTAGGATTAGAGGCAATTTAATGGGAAAGAGAGTAGATTTTAGTGCTCGTTCAGTAATTACTGGTGATCCAAATTTATCAATTAAACAATTGGGAGTTCCATTAAAAATTGCAATGAATATTACAAAACCAGTAAAGGTAAATAAAAGGAACATAGATTTCTTAACAAAATTAGTACAAAGTGGTCCAGAAGAATATCCTGGCGCTAAAATATTAGAAAAAAAGAATGGTGAACAAATTTCATTAAGATATAGAGATAGACAGTCTATGCGATTAGAAATTGGAGATGTAGTGCATCGTCATATGATGGATGGTGATGCAGTATTATTTAATAGACAACCAAGTCTTCATAGAATGTCAATGATGTGTCATATAGTAAAGGTTATGATGGTAGGAGACACATTTAGAATGAATGTAGCAGATACAAAACCATATAATGCTGATTTTGATGGTGATGAAATGAATATGCATATGCCACAAAATATTATGGCAGAAACTGAATTAAAACATTTGGCTGCTATTCCATATCAAATAGTAAGTCCAGCTAATAATGCTCCTATTATTGGTATATTTCAAGATAATATGTTAGGTTGTTATCAATTTACAAGAGAGAATGTAAAATTTGATTTAAAAGAGGCGATGAATTTATTATTTATGTTTCCATTTGTGAATATGAATGCACTAAGAGATAAAGGGGACAGCGTAAATAGCTTTGATATTTTATCACAGATTTTACCACCAATCAGTCTAAAATATGTACTTAGTTCATTTGATGCAGAGAAGGAAGATAAAGAAACATCAAATCATGTATTAGAAATAAGAAATGGAGAATATATTCGTGGTCAAATGTTGAAAAAAGTATTAGGAAATGCAACAACTGGTATAATTCATCGAGTATATAATGATTATGGACATAAAGCAGCCACAGAATTTATAGATAATTTACAAAATATAATTACAGAATACATAAAAACAAGTTCATTTAGTGTAGGAATTAGTGATTTGATATCAAATAAAGTTACACATGATAAAATTATACAAGAAATTACATCACAAAAATCACAAGTCAATGATTTAATTGATAAATTACATATGGGTTCATTTGAAAATAATACATCTGGTAGCAATTTAGATGCATTTGAACAAAGTGTTAGAAATTTATTGAATACAGCAACTGATAAATCAGGTCAAATTGGTCGTCAATCATTAGATAAACAAAATAGATTTTTAAAGATGGTTAATTCTGGTTCAAAAGGTTCAGCTATTAACATATCACAGATGATATCATGTGTTGGACAAACAAATGTAGATGGAAAACGTATTCCATATGGATTTAGTGGTCGCACATTGCCACATTTTAAGAAATATGATGATACACCAGCAGCACGTGGTTTTGTAGAGAATTCATATATATCTGGTTTAACAGCACCTGAATTATTCTTCCATGCTATGGGTGGTCGTATTGGTCTTATTGATACTGCGGTAAAAACATCCCAAACCGGTTATATTCAACGCAGATTAATTAAAGGTCTAGAAGATCTTAAAATAGAATATGATATGACAGTTAGAAATAACAAAGGAAAAATTGTACAATTCGTATATGGCGATGATGGATTTGATTCAACAAAAATAGAAAATCAAGCACTAAAACTAACCGAATTAAGCAATGAAGAAATATATTTAAGATATGATATAGTTGGAGTAAATGAACAAAGCAAAGGGTTAACCAGCATTTATTCAAGAAGTACAATTACCAGACTAAAAAAGCAAAAAATAGAAACAAAAGAGAAATGTTTGGAATATATTAATAAAATGATACGTGCAAGAGATGATGTAGTAGAAAATGTATTTAATAATAAAGATGAAAGCAGTATTAAAATGCCAGTAGCATTTCAAAATTTAATTGTTAATATACAATCTCAATTAAAATTAAATTCAAATAGTGTTGTAGATATTACACCATTAGAAGCATTTAATTTGATAGAGGAATATTTTGTAAAATTAGAAAGCAATACATATCTTACTGAAAATAAATTAATGAACGTATTATACTATTATATGCTTAATCCTAGAGATTTATTAGTAATAAAAAGATTTCATAAAAAGGCATTAATTACATTATTAGAAACAGTAGTACTAAGATATAAACAAGCGTTGGTTCATCCTGGTGAGATGGTTGGAATTATTGCAGGTCAATCAATTGGTGAACCAACAACACAATTAACTTTAAATACATTCCATTTAGCTGGTGTAGCTTCTGGGGCTAATGTTACTCGTGGTGTCCCACGTATTGAAGAAATATTAAGATTAACAAAAAATCCAAAAGCGCCTGGTTTAACAGTAGCATTAAAACAAATGGACCAAACAAATCAAGATAAAGCAAAGGCCATTGCTACAATGATGGAACATACAAAACTATTAGATATAGTAAAATCAGTACAAATATGTTTTGATTCGAATGATGTAGATTCAAAAATTATAGATGATAAATCATTTCTAGATGAATTTTATGAATTTGAACAATTAACAGATGAATGTATGGAAAAAAATACAGACGAATTAAATATATCACAACAAAAATCCAAATGGATAATAAGATTAGAAATTAATCCAGAAATGCTATTAGAAAAGAACATTACAATGGATGATATTAATTTTGCGATTTCAAATTCTTATAAAGATGATGTAAAATGTGTATATTCAGATTTAAATTCAGAAAATCTTATATTTAGATTGCGATTAAATAGTAATTATTTACAAAAAAATAAAGCTAAAAAGAACGCAACAGTAAGTCTTGACCAAACAGATGAAATTTATATGTTAAGAACATTCCAAGATGTATTATTAAATAATATTGTATTACGAGGAATTAAAAATATTAAAAAGGTACATACAAAAAAAGTTCAAGATCATCTAATTAAACGACCTGATGGTAGTAAACAAAATGAAATAATTAGAAAAGATGACCGTTTCGTTAAAGAAGATGCTTATGTATTAGAAACTGATGGTTCTAATTTATTATCAGTATTAGCATTAGATTATATCGATGCTCCTAGAACAACTAGTAATGATATTAAAGAAGTGTTTAATGTACTTGGTATTGAGGCCACACGTCAAACTATATGTAATGAATTTGTAGCAGTTATGGACCATAGTGGTGTTTATATTAATTATCACCATTTAAGTCTATTATGTGATAGAATGACTAGCAATAAGGGGTTAACCGCTATATTTAGGTCTGGTATTTTAAGTGATAATATTGGTCCTATTGCGAAATCAACATTTGAAGTTCATACTGAAGTATTTATGAATGCAGCTAGACATTCAGAATTTGATCATATGAGAAGTGTATCTGCAAATATAATGACAGGTCAATCCGGCTATTTTGGAACAGGTGCATTTAGTCTAGTATTAAATCAAAAAGAAATGGAAAAACAAGAAACATTAATGGAAGTTAAACGCAAACAAATAGGTGATGATGATATATTTATAGATGAAGATGAAGATTTATGTAGTAATATTAACATTAAAAATAATATTGACCAAATTAAAAAGAATATTAAAAATGATGTATGTGATGATGATGGATATGATTTTGGACTATAAATATATAAATAACATTTACATTTATGATAATATAAATGTATTGTAAAAAATTGATTATTAAAATATTTTTTTATTACATAATAATAATAATAAAATGGACATATGTCATATAATAACAAGATTGCCTCAAGAATTAAAAAATCGAATATATATATTTATTCCATTAGATGAAAGAATTAAAATTATATTAAACGGTGATGTTAAAAATAAATTAATAAATTCTTATAAATGGGGAAAAACTACAATAGGCTTATATAATGATTATTCTAATTTAGTAAATAAAATGAGAATTAAATCAACATTACCAAAATTAAAAAAAATTGTATATCATGATGGACATACGGAAAGATCATCAAAACATCCTATTATGAATTTAATAGATAGTGATTTTAATTACAGTAAAATACATAATAAAATAATACCACTCATGTATGGTTTTGATAGAAATTGGCATGGAGTTGGTGGAGGAAAATTAGTTATAACAGAAGATGATTGGAATGCATTACCAGAAGCAGATTATCTAAAAAGAAGACATTATAATTATAGAGGTTATTGTACAAATGTAAAAACTAGAATAAATATGAATTCAAATACTGCAATAGAATTAATTGTAAAATATTTAAGTGTCAAGTCTTATAATGAAATATGGGATTATAAATTACATAAAATGATGTTTTATATGTATATTGAATTGGCATCATCCAATATAATGAAAGAATATATAAAGGGTTATGAAAAATATAAACGTGAATTAGAAGAAAAAAGATTAGTACGCATGGAAAAATATAGTGCTATAAGGGAGTTGAAATTAATGGCAAAAGAGGAAAGATATATGAAAAATATTATGAGAATAGAAAAAAGAAGAAGAAAAGAACAAGAGCGTTTACGTAAAGTAGAATTATTAAAAGAGAAAAAAGAAATTCGATTAATGGATAAGGAAGAAAAATTAATAAAAAAGTTAATAATAAAAGAAAATAGAGAGAAAAAGAAGAGAGAAACTAAATCAAAAAAATAAAGATATAATAAAAATATACGTTTTTTTTATTATATTTATTTACTTAACTTTTGCATGTAAATTCTTATATACAAGAAAAATTAATGCTAATCCTGCTAATTGTCCAACAATTTGTGAATACATACCAGATAGGTCAACTTTGTTATTTAAATATAACATAAGAGATACAGCAGGATTAAATGCACCACCAGATATAGGACCGAAGAATATTATAGCAACCATTAAAGCAATACCGATTTTTAAAAAGTTAAGAGAAGATTCTTTTTGATTAATTACAGTAATAATGGTACCAATAAAAATAAATGTACCTATCATCTCAGCAAAAAAAGTTCTAACATTAGCGTTATTCATTATTATATATTATTCATATATTTTATTTTATTTGATATTATAATTTTCAATAAAATATGCAAAACTAACTATATTTTTATTTGCATAATTATCAAAATTATCTAAATCAATAATATTTATAGAGGATAATGTTTTAGATGTATTTATTAAACTAAATGAAGGTGGTATATCATCAGAAATATAATTAGGAGTTCTAATAAAATAATATTTTTGTTTTAATATTTCGTCTTTATTATTTTTATTATCAATTAATAACCAATTAATATTAGAGTTCATAGTATTAAAATTAGAATTTGAAAATAACACAACATTTACTCCTTTAAAATTATTACATAACGCAAAAATATCTAATTCTGTTAAATAATACTCGTCTGATAAAATAGTTTTTTCTAAAATACTAATATTTGTAACACTATTCATTAATTTACGTTTTCCTTGTGTTTTAAGTATATGTAAAATTTTATCAAATTGTTTATCATAACGAATATACACATTAACTAGTATTTCTTTTATATGTTGATAACTCCATTTCTTTTTGGCAAGTTTATATGTAATTAACTGTATAGGATTAAATGTACATTGTATTGTATTTCTGAAAAAATGTTCTTTGGTATTAATAAAATACTTTCTCCATTTATCATCATCCGTTTTAATAAATTCATTATCTATAGTATATGTATTTTTGGTGCAATCAATAGATATAAGTGCATTATTAAATTCTACATTATTAATTTCATCATCAGACCTAACTATGTTAGTTGATGTAATTTCTTTATCAGGTTTTTCAGGGATAGATATATCATAAGTAATATTTTCAGCATAATCATTATTAATTTTTTCAATATTATTAAAATAACAACTATCACCACTATCCAATTGTGATTCAATTATAATAAATTCATTATTATTAATATTATATTCAATATTATTTGCAGTAACAATAATTTTTGGGTTAAGTATAAATTGTTGCATGTCTTTATAACGTATTAATTCATCAGCTATTCTATAATAATATATTTTGTTATTTTCATATTCACTAAGTAAATGCTTATCAGGTATTAAAAGTACATTATTAGTTTTTTCAAATGCACAATATGATTTATTATTTTTATTTTCTGAGAAACAAGTAGAAATATTATCAATTTTTTTTAATGCTTCTGTTTCATATTTTACAAATTTAACATATTTGTTAACAAAATAACGTATTAATTGTTCAATGTCTTTTACTTTTTGTTTATATATAATTTTATCATCTTTAATTCTTTCAATTAATTTTTTTTTAACATTTTTATTAAGACGATTACTTAATAATATTTTTACTGTATTACGGAATGCATTATAAAAAAGTGTTTCTAATTTAATACGATTATATATATCAAATCTCTGTTCATTCGGTTTAGATTTTAAAATTTCTTTTTCTACAGAAACATAATTAGTTCTATTAACCTCTTTAATTTTATCATTATGAATATTTTCTGATGGTGGTACAATTTGTACAAATTGATTAGTTTCAGTAAGAATACCAACAATTAAACCATCTTCCATAATTTTTAATTGAGGTTTACATAATACTTTATTATTCGTATCATTTTTGATTTGTTTTAAATTTTCTACAGTGTAAATATAATCAGAATAAATACTATCATCATCCATAAATTTTATATCAATATTGTTAAAAATATTTCTAGGAGTTATTGGTACTACTACATCTTTTTGGAAATTACGATTAACTAATAAAGCAATACATTTTCCTTGAAAATTAATAACTTGACCATTAATAGTATATCCATTATCTAATAATGTTTCATATGTAACATATGGAGGTATATTTTGTAAAAAATTATTTGTTTTAGCATTTGGTATAGGTTTACATTTATGATTCATAATATTAGATATAATTTCAAATATAGTATCTTTATATTGTTCCATCCCATCACGGCTATTAGTACTAAAAGTAGTTTTAAATAATGAGTCGTCTACATTGTCTTTTAATTTGAATAAAATAACTAATTCATATACATTATCAGTTTTAATCATAATAATAGCTTCTTTTTTATTATCAAATAACATTCCGGAATATGCGTTAGTAGGACATAATAATTCAATATTATCAGTATGGTCATTATTGGTTTTTTGTAATATTATTATATTTAATCCTTCCCTGAATAAACCACTATCTTTTGAAGTTATAAAATCCCATAAATATGTATGATCAATAATAACATTATCATCTTTCAAAAAATTAATAAAATTTTGGTATGAAGATATAATATCTTTGAAAAATAAAATTTGGTCTTCATTTTTTGGGTTTAATTTTTTGTATGCTTTATTATTAACATATGGATTAATATCAATATCTGTACGTATTTTAGGTTTAAACATATTTATTAATGAACCATTTTGCATAGAAATAAACATATCAATATCAATACGGTCCATTATTTTTTGTTTAAATTGAATTAAACTATCCAATTTATTAGAACCGGTTTTCTTATCAAAATATAATGAATAATGTATTTGAGATAAACAAGAAATAAATGATTGTGTTTTATGTGGTTCTACACCATATCTTAATAATACAGATTTATTTTTTTTTAATTGATGAATATTATCAGGATTGATTTTTTTAGAATAATCTTCATTTAAGTATAATTCAAATTCATACCCTAAAAACCCATATCTGCTTTGTTGAACAAAACTTTCAGCACTTATAATATAATCATAATTATGATATGTGTCTTTATTTTTTTTTTTATCATCTTTATTAACAACACCCTGAATGCATTCTTTTCTTCTATCTGTTTGTAATTTAGATTCCCATTCTTTAAAACAACAAGGTATACATTTATTATCAGGATGTTTTTTTTTATCTAAAAATCCGGGTGAGTAATCTACTTCATTATTATGAAGTTGTAAAACATAATGACCGGGAGGAACTTCTTTAGCTCCTGTAGGAATAATTTTTCCACATTTACCTTCTTTTACATCATCTTCAGTCATACTAGAATTAGTTTTTAAACACCAATATTTTGGACATATATAATTATATTTTGTGTTTTTTGTACCATAACGAAAAGAATTTGTATATGAATTAGGATAATTTTCATCAATATAATTTTTTTCATCATCAGTTAAAATAACTGGTTGTTTACCAGAATTATGTTGACAAATTCTAGAATATGCACTAAAATTTCTGTCTTTTTTTGTTAAAAATAATTCTGGCTCTTTTGAAATTAATCTTTTAAAAAATAAATTTGGTTTTTCTAATGGCATACCATCTAATTGAACGCCTTGCTTAGTAAAGTCTTTTTTTGAACCTCCCATTAATTCATCTTCATCCTCAATATCATCATCATCAAAAAATATACCACCTTCACTATCACTATCATCATCTTTTTTTTCAAAATCTTCTTCTACTTCGACATCTATATCTTTATCTTCAAATTGATTAACATTAAATATTTCATCATCTTCAATATTAATTTTTTTTATTTCAACGGGTTTTATAATAGTAGGCATATCAGTTAATGGTTGGTCTTCAATAATATCTGTATCTACTTTTTTATTAATCTTATCGAGAGATTTTTTTGGTAATTCTATAGTATCATAATATTGAGATATACGGAATATTGTATCAAGATATATATTTAAATTTTGAATATAATTAAATGAATCTATATTAGAAATCATAAAATGTATTTCATCAGATGCTGGAATAAATGTAATTGTGGATTTAAAACCGGGATTTTCGATTATTTTATCAATATTATTCACTGGTCTACCATCTATCATATTAAATGATGTTTCAAAATCACGTATATTTTGTATAGCTTCATCTTCAGTTATATTAAATTCATCCATTAAATTAGATACCATGCCACTTTTATTATTAGCATTATACATATTATATATTATTTTCTTAATAGCATCACTTTGTTTATAATTAGAAACACGTTTATAAGTTAGATTAATAAAACTATTAGGTTTACTATCATCAATAGTTACAAAGAGATTATTAATAAAATTTTTATATTTTTTAAATTGGAAAGATTTCACTAGTTGAAGAGATTTGAAATAATCAATATTTGTAACTTTAATATTATGTTGAGAATATTTACTATAATATTCAATATTATAACCATATTGTTCGATAAAAGAATTTATATTTTTAATAATTGGATTTAAAATAGAAGATACAATATTATCAATAATATTAACATCAAAAAAGTAATTTGAATTAATTTTAATATTAAAAATAGATTTTTCTGATAATTCAATTATTACAGTATAATCATTATTTTCAATATTAATTAAATTATAAAAAGCTATTTGTCTATAGCCATTACCAATAGTTCTAGATAATTTATTTATTTCATTTTGAGATATAAATGGTATATTTTTTCCATTTTTACTTTTTTCAATAGAAAATATTCTAAAAACATTTTCCTTTCTTTTACCGGGATTAAATTTAATAAATGGTGTATTTTTTGAAGCATGTAATATTTTAAATAATGCATCTAATGGTAGAGAATTATTATTATTCATATAAATACTAAAATCAACATTATTAATACCATTTTCTAAATAATCAATTGTTTTATCATTATTATAATAAATTGAATGATATAAGTCTATTTGTTCATTGTATTTTTTAGTATTAGAATTAACTTTATTATTCTCATTTTTAGATAAATTATTTTTATTACTAGTTAATTGAATTAAATTATTAATATCATATTTTTTAAGAGAATTAAAATAAATATCAATAAAATATTCATTAGACAATTTATTTTGTTCGGCAAATGATAAAATATCTATTGCACATGTAACATAAATAGTATTATTAGAGATATTAAAATTATTTAAAAGTGTATTGTCAAAAGTAATAAGATTATTAAAATTAGTATTATCAAATACAGGGTTAGATGTATTCATAACATTAAATGGATTAGCAGAAAATAAAAAATTAGTATCACTAGAGAATGTTTTGCCCAATGGTATATCAAAATTTATTTTATCAGGTAAATTTAAATCATATAAATCATCGATTGTAAATATAGAACTAGAACTATTATTTTCTTTAATGTCATTTTTGATATTTTTATTAAATTGAATAAATTGCGATTTATTAATATCAAATGTATTTTTCGATATATTTTTAAAAACATGGTCTATATTTAAATTCACAGTAGAATTTGCAAATAAATATATTTCATCATAATAAATATCACCTTTTAATTCAGATAATATTTTTCTCTTAATATTTTTAATGTTATCATCGTTATAAATATATTGGTCGCAGTATATGAATTCAGTTTTATATTTTTCAAATTCTAATAACTCACTTTCGCTAAACAATTGTTCATGTTTTATCCGTTCATTATTAGAGAAAATATATATTTTATGTGGATTTCCGTTCGAATCTAATAAACAAATGTTATAGATGTCTTTCATATATATAATATATAATCTGTTATTTTATATTATAAAAATATGATAATTTATTTATCATAATAAGGATTATCTGTAACTTTCATACCACAATATGTTTTTGGGTCTTTTTTATAATCATGTGGATCATGTATGCCTGCTTCTTTTGCATTAACCAATAACCATTTAAAATTAACCCAAAATTCTTCTTTATGACCGATAGATACACTAGCAATATGTGCCAATTCATGTATGGCCACAAATAATAATGTATGCGCATCCATTAATTTTTCATTATTTTCATTTTTAGTATTTAAACAAAAGGCTAATGTATCACCTTTATTTTCACTATAAGCTTTAAATTTACTAGTAGGCAAAGTCTCTTTTATTTTAGTACCATTAAATTTTTCATTTATGCGTTTAACTCTACCATCTTTTGGATGTTTTTCATTAATATATTTTTTTAATTCTTCTAACTTAGTTATAGTATTTGATAATAAATCGGCCGCACTATCTAAATCTTTACGTTGTCTAACACAATATTCTTTGCCATCTTTTTTTGATATTATACATTTTAAATCAATATCGCCTTTATTATAAACATAATTATATATAAAAAGTGCAATTATAAGTATAAATAAAATATTTCCTAAAAAATCCTTGTTAAACATAAGTATATTATATAAATATAATATATTTATCGCAATAATTTTTCGACATATGTTTCTATTTTATTTTCGTTAATTTTTTTTTTATTTATAATACTTACTAATAAATTCTCTTTATAAAAATATTTTTTTATAATATTATTAACTGATGTTACAGTAATATTTTTATATTTTTCATCAAATTCTTTTTTAATAGAATGATTTAAATTATTACAAATAAAATTAACAGCATTATATTCACAAATGTAACGATTATCATTAAGACTAATTAATGATTGCCCTTCCATATAACCTTTTACTTTATCTAATTCATTAATAGTAATACCATTTTCAATTAAGTCATTAATAATACGTATAATAATATCTAATACATTGTTTTTTCCAAATAATTTATTATAATTAGTTTCACATTTAATTACAAAATCACCAGAATGTTCAAAATAATTACATTCGGCATCACTTGCATATGTTAGACCATGTTTTTCTCTTAAATTCATAAATAACCTAGAACTCATACCAGATGTTAATACATGTTTAAGTATATTCAATGCATAAATATCATTATTAAAATAATTACATGTTCTATATGTGAAAGCGACATAAACAACATTTGTTAATTTTTCTGAACTTGTTATAATTTTATAATGATTTTGTGTATTTAAGTTTAAGTTTAAAGAATATTTTATACATTCAGAAGATTTATGTTTTGATATGACATTATTTTTACAATGATTTAATATATCATCATATGAAAAAGCGGAACATATAGATAATACCATTTTATCAGGTGTATAATGTTCTTTATAAATTTTATATAATTCATCACATTTTAATTTTTTATTGTGATATTTAATATTGTCAATTGGCATTTTATAAACACTATCTGCATAGATAAAATCATCTATAATATTATTTAATTTTTCAGAAAAATCTTGTTCATCTCTATAATTCTCTTCTAATACAACATTATATTCTCTTTTAAATTCTTCTTTATCGAAAATAGTAAAAAACATCATGTCTGTTAGTAAATCTATTGTTTTTAATAAATTTTTATTAGGACATGTAAAAGTATAATTTGTTAATTTTTTATCAGTATATGCATTTGTATAAACACCTAATTTATCAAACGTTTCTGATAATATTTTTGAATTTTTAATATTTTTATTTCTTTTAAAACACATATGTTCTATAAAATGTGCACAACCTTTATGATTTTCTGGTTCATGTATAGAACCAAATTCTATCGCAAAATTTATAGATGAATATTTGTTTTCATGTAAAGATTTTTCATATATTAAATGCAAACCATTATTAAATTTAAAAATTTTTTGAGACATATATTAATATAAAATATTAATATATATTATTTTTTATTAATAATTTGGTATTGAATTAGCATGATTTAATGCCAATTGGACTTGGGTCGGGAGCAATTGTGCTCTCTCCCCACCAGCAACCACCTTTCTTAGGGATGACAGGGTCAGCACGTAATTGTAAATTAGCATTTCTCATTGAGCTGCTAGTTGTTGGTAAACCAATATGGGCACCAGATTCCAAAAGATTGCCTGGCATTTGACCATCTTGTGTCATCATGGAATTTACTAAACTGGAGTCACCACTGTTGGTAGGTAAAAGGTCACTAGGAGAGTTTACATTCATATTTGAGAAACCTTCTCCACCATCACTCTCTTCAGGTGATGAAGCAGCAGCAGCAACTTCTTCGGGGTCTACGTCTTCACCTTCAAAACCCTCAATAGGAGAAGGTGATAGATTTTGATAACCTTCATTCTTTAACATACTCATGTCTAGTTGTGATTTACCAGAGGCATAAGATGTTAAAACAAATGCTAGTAAAAGGAAAATAACTAAAATAACTACTCTTTGTTTTGTAAAAAACTTGGAAAATCCAGATGATGCTTCTTTCAACATTATATATATAAACGTTGGATATATTTTTTTTGTAATTAATTAATTAATCTTCATTCATATCTAGTTCTTTTTCTAAATCACTTTCATCACTATCTAATAATGATTCATCCAACATATGTTTATTTTTAATATTTTTTGCTTCTAGATAAGAATTTAATGCTAAATCTCTTGCTAATCTTGCTCTTTTCATTGCTTCTTTATACATTTTATAATATACTTCATTTGCTTCTTTAATTTCCATAACTTCCGAGCTCTCTAAAATATTTGGGTCTAATGTTATTTCTTCTAATAATGAACCTCCTGTATCTACATCTAAATTCTCTGTATCAAAATTTCCTAAATTATTTTGGGTTTGTTTGTTATCGTTAATTTTCAAATCATTTTTATTTTGTTCTGCATTTGGATTATCTATTGAAGTTTCCTCTTGTTCTTCTACTATAATATCTTCGGGTTCTTCTAGTGTGGGCACAACATCTGTTTTTCCTAATATAGTTTCTTCTTTATTTTCTAATAATGGTTCATCCTGCATTTTATTTTTTTCTTCTTCAATATGGTCTTCTTTTATAATTTCATTTTCTTTTTGTTTATTATTTGGTTTAATAATACATTTTGTAAATAATTGTACTGGTTCCATTTTCATCATTTGTTTTATTTCTATTTCTATTTGAAAACTTTTAGCCGAACATTTTATTCCTTTGAATTCTAATATGCTATTTAATTCTGTTGTATTATCAATCCTATCTATTGAAACTTCATTCTCATTCTCATCATATATCTTTAATGAAGGTTTTCCCATAATTGTTGGCATAAATGCACGCATTAAATAAAATTTACCGGATTTATACATCTTTAATGGAGAAATAAAATAAGATTCTATATCATCAAGTTCTAAACCACCATCAAAATAATCATCTTTTTTTTCATATAAAAAGTTTTGACAATGACTTTCTAAATTTTCTAACCATGTCATTAATTCTGGATTATCAGTATTAAACATTAAATCTGTATATGTTTTTTTACCCTTTATTATACCATTTTTTGTTGTACATTTATGAGGTTGAACATATAATGAATGTCCATTATCAAGCGAAAATTTTAATAAATAAAATCCACCTGGTTTTGAAATAGGATTACTAATTTTTAATTTACTAAAATCAAAGTTTTCACAAATATCATGTATCTTTTCCATAATATTAATAGATACATATTTGAAATTTAATTAAAACGAATTATGTTTAAATAATCAAATTTTAGTCTTATTATTTTTTAATTAATGCATAGTAGTTATAAAGACCATATTATTAATTTTCTTGAAAAAGAAGATATACGTTCAGATTTAAAAGACATTTTTAAACCATTTTTAAAAACAATATATAATGAAATGTTTGTGTACATACTTATAATTTGTATTTACAATATTTTCTTATTTATAATTATTTTAGCAATATTTTATATTCTATATAATCATATTTTAAATAAAAAGCCTACTGATATTATTTAGTAAAATAAATTCGTTAGGAAATAATTTCTTCTTATAATCTATAATTATGTTCGGATTAGGAAAATCTAACAAGAAACGTACAAACCGTAAATCTCGCAGAACCTCTAAGCGTCGCTCAAATAGAAGACGCCAACGTGGTGGAAATGCTGAACTAGCTACCGCTTATGGTTCTGCACCTGCCGCTGGAGGTGATAAAGAAGAAGCTTTCGCTAATTTCCCCGAAGCATTCCAAGGCCATGGTGCTGCTAAGGGTCATGAAGACACTAAGTCTGAAGCAGGTGCTCCTCCTGCCGGTGGTGCCCCTCCTGCTGGTGCCCCTGCCATGAAAGGTGGTAAAGGTGGTATGCCTTCAATGGGTGGACGTCGTCGCAGAGGTTCCAAGGGACGCAAGAGTTTCGGTACCGGTGAAATGACCGCTGCTGCCCTTGCTCTTGGTAACTTTTACGGACCTGGTGCTAAGAGCCGCAGAAACCGCAGAAAGAGCCGCAGAAACCGCTCTCACCGCAGAAGATAAATTATTTACCAATTTAGTTAATTTTTAATTTTAATATTATAATTATATAATATTAAATGGATAAACAAGTTGTATCTTCAGATAAACAAGTTGTATCTTCAGATAAAGAAAATCTTATAAAATGCATACAAAATTATGTAACTATAGATGATAATTTAAAATTAATAAATGAAAAAACAAAATTATTAAAAGAAAAGAAAAGCAAATTATCAAAAGCTATTTGTTCATATGTAGAAGATAATAATATAAATAAAAATATTAAAATAAGTGACGGCATTTTAAAAATAAATGAGAGAAAAGATTATACACCATTAAGTTATGGTTATATTGAAGATTGTTTATCTGAAATTATACATGATGAAAATAAAGTAACATATATAATAGATTATTTAAAAGAAAATCGTGAAATAAAAACATCTCTAGAAATTAAGAGAACAAAAAAATGAATGGAATTGAAATATCTATGAATAAACCACCTTATGTTTATGTAAAAATAAATCATATTAAGACAGACGATGACTATTATTCTTTTGAAAATACATGGTTAAATTTATATGAAAATATGGAAGAATTTATTTTTATAATAAATATTAAAGATGTAGGAACTGTAAATATGGTTTATGTATATAAACTTGTTCAATTAATTAGACAATTAAAAAATAAAAATAAACAATATTTAAAGTATTCAGTTTTTATTGTAAACACATATTTTATTAAACAACTATTAAATATTATTTTTATGATAACTCCACCAGTTGCACCTATATATATAGTTGATAAAGCTGAATATTATAAGGAGTTAATTAGTGATATAAAAAATGGAAAGGAATTAAAATCTACTATTAAATATGTTTCACCTTAATTGGTTATAAATTTGTCTATTTTAAATACTATAAAAAATCCTGAAAACATTAAAAATACACTTGTAGATACTATTACTATAAATAGACAAATATAATATAATGATATAAATGCTGTTTTTGTATGATATCTCATTAATTAAACACATGTTATGTTTTTAAATTTTTTAAATCTAATATTTTTATATATATATTATATGGAATTTATTGAAAATCATAATTTAGTAGAATATGGAGAAAAAAGTAAAAATATTTTTTCTGGTGGAATAAATGCAAAGCAAATTATAAATAATAATATTTTTAATATGAGCCCTAATGAAACGCATGAAAAATTTAAAGATTTATATGTTCCTGTAGGATTACAAGTAACAAAAGAAAATAAAAATAAATATTTCTCTAATATAACAGGAGGCACTTATAATAATGAAAAATATGATAAATTTTTAAATTTAATAAAAGGAAAAGCAATTAAAAATGTTTTAAATAAAACAAGAAAAAAGAAACACAATAATTAATTTAATTTAATTTATTTTTAATTTTTGTTTTAAATCATTATTTTCACTCTGTAATGTTGTTATTAAATTATTATATTCTTCAAATTTATCATTTATAACATTATTATCAACAATGCTTTTATAAAACTCCTTATATGTATTTAATTCAGTTTGTAATTCAAGTATAGTTTTAGCATGTCCATTAATAACATTTTTTAAATATTCATTTTTTAAATATTCATTTTCCTCTATATTTAACGACATACATTTAAAGTTCATTTTTTAAGTATATTAATTATTCTTAAAAAATTTCAATTTTATATCCTTGACCATTTATCTTTGTTAAAATAATTTAATTTTAATTTATCTTGATTGTTTTTCCAGTATGTTATAGCAGCATTTGTTTTTATGTCTTCTGGATTAGTTGGCATTGTTTCCTCTACCGGTGTATAATCAATATCTCGTTTATCCGGTTTTTTTCCATAACAATTTACACCAAATCTTAATGCAGGATTTGCCATATAGCCTCCATTTATACCTGGTCTACCACAATTATTTTTTGTTTTATCATTATCTTGTAATTTATTCCAAGTATTTTTTTGTGTTGGGAATAAAGCCATTTGATTTTTAGACCAACCATAATTACACCATTCACCACCATTATTATATGAAGTTTCAATTTGGTCATAATCTGCTAATTCAGAATCAAATGATTTACAAATGGCTTCAGCATCAGTATAACTATAATGATTACCACCTACATTAAATACTTCTTTTTCTTCTCTTGTATTTTGTCTAGCAATTCTATTCTCTTGTATTTGAGAAACTACTGTTCCACTTCCACTTCCACTTTCACTTCCATTTCCACTTCCTGCACCTTCTGTAATTCCTAAATGCTTTCTAAATTCTTCAGGTAAAGATACTTCCATAAATTCTTTAAACCCAAGGCAAAATAATACAAGAACTAGTAAAATAAATAAAAGTGTTTCTAAACCGACTATTACTCTTGGTTTTGAACCAGGTTCGGATTGTAGTCCAAATAAGAAAACTACTAAATATAATATTACTATCGCACCAGTAATATATACAGCATTGTATTTATCCTCAAAAAACTTTAAAAATCTATCTGCTACACCTTCTACATCATCTTTTGTTTTTTCATCTGATTGAAAAAACCAATATGCTCCCGCCATCAATGATATAGTAATTAAAATAATAACGTCATATACATATCCTAAACTATCACGTGTAAATAAGAATGCTAAAATTGAATAAACAATAAAATAAAAAGCTACAAACCAAAATAATAAATATAAATTTTCATAAGTCAATATTATACTTAAAGTACCATCTTTTGTTTCTGTCGTTGAAGTATCATTTCCTGAAGCATCTACTGAAGCAGTAGTATCATTTCCTGAAGCATCTACTGAAGCAGTAGTATCATTTCCGGAAGCATCTACTGAAGCAGTAGTATCATTTCCGGAAGCATCTACTGAAGCAGTAGTATCATTTCCTGAATCATCTACTGATGATGCATTATTATTTTCTGTATCTTCTGCTGTATTATCATTTCCGGTTTCATCATTACTAGATGCATCTTCAAATCCTTCAAATAAAAAATAATCTAAACCTTTTGACATTTGTTATAATATAATATATTCAGTTATTTTTTTTTCTATAAAACAAACAGTAAGCTTTTGCAGTAATTATTTCATTCGCATTTTTAATAATATTTACATTTGTATCATTATAGTGTATCCATTCGTTATATTTATTTTTAACATGTGCAGTATAATGTCCTCCTGATAAACCACCACTATGATTACATACACCAATTAATTCATAATTATAATTCTGTGGTTTATATCCGCATACATATGGTGAGAGATCTAAATTATCTATAGGAAAATCAATAACATTATTTATTTTTAATCTACCATCTGGTGTAAAACGTTTTAACATAATAAATAATATTTTAGGAAAATCCCAAAAGCGTGTATATTTTACAGCATTTTCCTTTTTTTTTGTTTTTTCATTAAACCATTTATTTTCATTTATTAATTTATCTGATTGTACATAATAATTAAAACAATCATATAAATTATTAGCAACATATTTTTTATTATCATCAATATAAAAAACAGGTAAAATTAAATTATTATATAGTTCCGGTTTTAAACTATTATCATTGGTTTCAGTACTTCTTATAAAAGATACTGATATGCCTTGAAATAATTCATTAATCTCTGAAAAATCGTTTTTATATTCATTTGATTTTTCATTATAACATTTTATTGCTAATTTATCGATTTCTTCCTTAGGATTACCATTTATAGAAATATTTTTTTTTCTTGATATGCTATTATGTAAAACTGTTATTAATAATAAAAAGAATTCTTGTATATCATTTTGTAAAAAACCTGTAAATAATACTTTGTTTGTAGATTTTGCATAATTTTGTAAAACTTCTATAAATCTAACCGGTCGTATAATTCCATTATTTGTAGTCATCATATTATTTAATTGAAACCATTCTTTACATAATATTCCATCATTCGTGTTTTTTATATCATTTGATTTATTATTTAATATTATATTTAATTCGGTAATCTCTTTCATTATTTGCAAACATGAGTTTAAAAAACATGTATTCCCTAGATTTTCTAGACCCACATAACCCTTTTTATTATCCATAATAATAATAATAATATAAAAATATCTTTATATAATATTATTATTAATATGGATAATCAGACAAATACCGATTTTAACGATGTACATAATGACGCAAATAATAATTTTAATAATATACATAATGATAACATATCCACATTTAATTCAATTATTGATGTTGTTAATAATACATTAAGTGTATATAATGAAAATATGCGTGTTTATAATAATAATGTTACTAATGCATTAAATATTTTAAACTTAATTAGCGAAAATATTGATTTAAATGACGCTTCTAATTTATATAATAATATTAATAGAACAAGACCAAGACATATTAATATACCTAGAAATGTACCACATCAACGCAGTGAACCTATTTTTAATAGAAATACACATAGAAATTTTAATAATTATATGACACCTAGAAGAACACAACCTAGAAGTCAATCATATCCCCGCCGTAATCTATCACCAAGACCTACCCACAATAATATTATTCGTCAACCAAATTCAAATGATTTTTTTAATTCTCTTATAATTCCTAATATGCAGCAATCATTCAATCCACAATTACGTCTATCAAGAGAAATTATTCAAAATTCTACACAACAAAATAATGACCCATTAACTGATTTATTTAATACTATTAATTTCACATTTCAAAATGTACCTATTTACCCATCTCTTTCTCAAATACAATCTGCTACATTTTGTCATTATTATACTGATTTAGAATTTGATAATAATCCAAATGAAAGATGTCCAATAACAATGGATGAATTTGAAATTAATGATGAAGTTTGCACTATACGCCATTGTAGACATATTTTCAAAAAAGAATCTTTATATAGATGGTTTAATAACAATGTAAGATGTCCTGTATGTAGATATGACATAAGAGATTATAATGAAAATGAAAATGAAAATGAAAATGAAAATGAAAATGAAAACGAAAACGAAAACGACAATCAAAATGAAAGAGAAAGTGAAACAAATATAGATATATCTAATAATGAAACATTAACTAATGTAGCTGATATATTAAGCACTGTTATTGGTGATCGAATGAGAACTTTATTAGAAGTAGAGTTACAAATACCATTGTCTCGTACAAATTCTGATATATCACAAAATATTATTTAGTTTATAAATTATTTAAAAATTAATTAATATGTAGTATAAATGGGAAAACGAAAAACTCAAAATAATAAAAATAATAAACAACTTCCTTTGGTTAGTGTATGCACACCTACTTTTAATAGAAGACCGTTTATAGAAAATATGATTAATTGTTATAAAAATCAAACTTATCCTCGTAGTAGAATGGAATGGATTATTGTTGATGATGGAACTGACAAAATTAAAGATATTATTGATAAATATCCGGAATTAAATATTAAATATTTTTCTGTTGAAAAAATGCATCTTGGCAAAAAACGTAATTTTATGCATACCAAAACACAAGGCAGTATTTTAGTTTATATGGATGATGATGATTATTACCCTCCTGATAGAGTTCAACATGCTGTACAAAAATTAACGGATGATAAACGTGCTTTATGTGCAGGAAGTAGTGAAATTTATGTTTATTTCAAAGAAGAAAAAAAAATGATACAATGTGGGCCATATGGTGATAATCATGCTACTGCCGGCACATTTGCTTTTAAACGTAGATTATTAGATATCACTAGTTATGAAGACCATGCTGCATTAGCTGAAGAAAGACATTTTTTAAAAGAATATACTATTCCTTTTGTACAGTTAGACCCTTTAAAATCTATATTAGTTTTCTCTCATAATCATAATACTTTTGATAAAAGAGAAATGTTAAATAAAGAAAATGAACAAACTGTTATTACTTCTGATAAAACAGTAGATACTTTTATTAAGCATGATTATGAAAAATCCATTAAAGATTTCTTTTTAATACATATTGATAAACTTTTAAATGAATATAAACCTGGTCTTCCCGAAAATAAACCTGAAGTTTTAAAACAAACAGAAGAACTTAAAAAAAAACGTGATGATATGAAAAAAAAACATGAAAATGAGTTTTTAAGTGGTGATACCGGTATACGTATTGAAATTAATGGACAACATAAATCATTAACCCGTGGTGAAATTGTAAATTTATTAAAACAACAGCAGCAACAATTAAAAGACTATGCTGAAAATGGTAATTGCAAAATCGAATTTTGCGCTCCTAATCAACCTACAAAACATTTATCTATTAAAGAATTGGTCGATGTAGCACAACAGCAAGTTAATACTATCGCTATGCAACAACAAATTATTAAACAATTACAAGAACAAATTAAAAATTTACAAAATAAATAAAATAATATAAAAATATATACTTCTTATATTATTAATGTCTGAAGATAATATTGAACGACAAATGCATTCTGATATGTATAAGCATTATCCTCCTTCTTTAAAAATTATATCTAATAATACTTATAAAATGAACCCTGAAAATAAACCTATTGGAGAAAAAATACAGAAAAATATTTTGAATAAACCTGTAAATGATATATTGATTGATAATAATAAAATAAGGTCTAAATATTGATAAATTTACTTATTTCTCTTTCTATTTTTAACACTCTTCCTTTTATTTTTCCTTCTTTTTTTAGTTTTCTTTCTTTTATTAAGAGATTTTCTATTTGTTTTTCTCTTTTTCTTTCCAGCAAAATGTAGTATTTCTTCTTCCCATTCTTTATCTGTTGGTTTTTTACCATAGTGTGGTTTATAAGTTGGTTGTATCGCAACACCGTCAGCACTATATAATTCTGGATGACCTGCTAATCCACTACCACGTCTATATGTATTCTTTACCGGATTAGAAAAATCATAATATCCTTGAACTGGTCTTACTAAACTTCCTAATGTGGGTGATAAATATTTTTTTTCTACTATATTTTTCTTTGTCATTTCTCTATTAATAGCATCTTGTTTCGCATAATGCTTCTCTGCATCTAATTCATGACTTGTTTTGATTTTTTTATTACCATTATTAACATTTTCATTATTCTGTGGTAAATATCCATATCTCAGCTCACTTGGTACATGTGATACATCGGCCAGTGTATTTAAATAATCGCCATCAATATTTCTTTTTTTGTTAATTATATCATTAGGATTTAATACAGAAGTCATTTATATAATATATAAATATTTTTATATATTACTTATTTTCTACATTTTTTAAGAGATTTTTTCGTTTTCCTTTTATTTTTTCTCTTTTTTGATGATTTTTTCGTTTTCCTTTTCCTTTTTTTACCACCAGGTGTTCTAAAATTAGAACGTGGTGGTGTACCAAATTTATTATGTGGTGTACCAGGTGGTGAAAGTGTTCTATAATCAAAATCTCCCCGTTGTCTTTTAGAAGGAGAAACATTTTCGTCTTTCTCTTCCTCGTAACCTTCAAATTCTTGTAAAACTTTTCCTGGTTCACATAATACCATTTCTGCATGGAAATTACAAGATGAAAATTTGTCACACCTATAATTATTATTCATCGCATAACCATCCCATGTTTTATTTGTATGATTACATAGATACTCCATTAATATGCGGTCTCTTTTAGCAACAGAATCTCTAAATTTTTGTTCTGGAGGTCTTATATTTATATCAAATCTATAATCAAACTTTATTTGCATTGTTTTATCAGCATTTTTATAGAATGGTGTTTCAGGTGTGAATTCCATAAGAGCCAATAATTTTAAATCTTTATTTGTTGTAAACTCCTTTACATTTCCATTTTGGTTTGTAGCATATGTTTCTGCATTTTTTTTATCAAATGCAAAAAATGTTATCATATTATAATCAAAAAACCTGTTATTTGAACCATGAAAAACGGTAGTACCTTGTGGTAAAAGATAGTATGGGTTTCCATCATTCCCATAAAGAACTTCTGCTGTATTTATATTAAATAATGTCATTAATAAGTATATATTAAAATGCTAAAATATATTTATTCATTACTTTCTTCTTGTTTTTCTACGCTTTTTAAGTGATTTTTTTGTTTTTCTTCTTCTTTTCTTTCCGCCCAAACTATTACTATTATTACCGAATGATAATGTCATATCAAAATCGGTTTCACCTTCGGTTTCACCTTGGGTATCATTTAGATTAATGATTGCATTATTTAAATTATGAGGTGTTGTGTTAACTGTTGTATTTAAATCTGTTGTATTTAAATCTTCCATTGTTAACGCAGGACCAACATCAGACGCAAAACTATCATTTACCACTGAACCATCTCCATAACCTCTTAAATATGCATAATTATAAATATCCAATAAATTTACTTCTCCGTCTCTACCATTAATTGGAACATCAAGATCTGTTAAAAATTGTCTTATCCCTTCAATATTTGACATAGGTGGAACTGTAACTGGTTGTTCACCTAAAGACATATCATTTTGATCACTATCAAATGAATGAACAGAACTATTACCACTTATATTACTCATATTATCATCATCATCAGAAAAACTAGCCATATTTATTATATATATTAAATATGGATATTATTTTCTACGGGTTTTTCTACGTTTCTTAAGAGATTTTCTCTTAGATTTTCTTTTATTTTTCAAAGATTTTCTCTTTTTTTTATCATTTATAATTATTAATTTTTTTTTATATTTTTTGCCTCCAAGTGTTAATTTTGCATTTTCATATTCAACCATGTTAGGAGTATATTCATAAGGGGAATATGTCTGTCGTGGTGAATTTACCCATCTAACTTTATTTCCATAGTTATCATGATAAGGGGAATATATCTTTTTATAATCATCATTTATTTTATCTTGTTCATATCTTATTTGTTCTCTTTCCATAATATCTTGTTCTTCTGGTATAAACGGAACATCTACACCTGGTATAAAAAGACCTAATTTAGCACCTGTTTTTGGTGCAGTAACTCTTTGAGGAGGAATTGGAACTCCAGAAATTGAAATATTTTGAGGAGGTATTGGGTTAATAGGTTTAAACGTATAGTCATTAGGGTTACGGAATGAGGATTTAGTTTTTTTATTATCAAAAAAATCAGAGCTAGTATTTGCTCTTTTCATATTTATTATATAATATATAAATATTTTATTAATCATTTTCTTCAAAATCTAATGCAGTTTCTTTTTTAACATTTTTATCTATGTATCTAAATATTCTCTTAATATCTAATTTACTAATAGAATAGCCTTCAAATATATTATCAATTTCAATGTATGCGATAGGATCATCATAGAATTCTTTGCCAAAAAATAAACGAAGTTCTTGAAAAAAAGCAATCATGTCCTTTTTATCCATATCTAATTGTTGACATAAATTATAAATAAAAACAATATTATTAAATTCGGTTGAATATTTTGTTAAAACCTTTGTAAATCGCACTTCATTATTAAGAGGTTTATACTTATTTTTATATTCAGGGAAAATATCATGATAAATTTTGTTATTATAAAACGTTTTAATAAGAGAACTCATTTCATTAAATTGCCAAATTTGATTTTGAAAAGTGACACGGTCAATATAATCAGCATAACAAATATTATTTAATATTTTTAAATAAAACGGAATAGATTTATTAATATCAGTATTTTCTAACATATCAATAATATTTTCATGCCATAATAATGCAACAATTGTTCGGTCAGTTTCATTCATAAAAGAGGTATGTTTATCAATATCTACTTTTTTATTAATTAAACTTTTAGTAATTTGTTTTGCATCATCATTATGAGATTTTAATTGGAAAATATGTTTAATATTATTAGTATTAATAAGATGTGGTTTTTTTTTATAAATATCAGTAAAATATATTAATTTTCTTAAATCGCCTTGTATATATTTTATAATATGTAATTTATAATCATTATTTAATTGATAATCAATAAATAGAGTATTTAAGAAATGTTGAATTTGATTATCATTTGGCTTTTTTAATTCAAAAACATTACATACTTTCATTAATTCTTTAATTTTTTTATCCATATAATAATTGCCAATACATATAATCGGATTAACTGATTTATTTTCTGCTCTTTGTTTTTTTGTTTTTTTTTGTCTTATTATTTTTATTAATGAATTAATGCCTCCTTTATCACCATTATTTAAACCATCTATTTCATCCATTACTAATACTATTTTTTTTTGTTTTCCTCTCATCATATCTAATACATTACATGTTGATATATTATTACTAGTTATACTATCCATTAATGATTTATTTCTTACATCACCAGCATCATAATGTATAATATCATATTCAAGATCAGATATAATTTTTTTTACAAATTCGGTTTTTCCACACCCTGGTGAACCATAAACATATATGCCCTTTTTAAATTTTGTATCTTTATTTAACTCATTAAAATTTACTAATATATTTTTTATTTGTTTTTCAGTATCTTCTCGATCCAATACCTTATTAATATTCTCCATGTTTAATAATAGGGCATTTTTTTATATTTGTATTTATACGAATATAAAAAAGTCTTTTTTATAAAAATATAAAGATAAAAACCTTAAAATTGTATACCCTTTTTAGATGTGTGGAATATTTACAATTTTAAATTATCTTTGTTCTGGACATGATGAACCATTTCACGAAGAAAATTTTATGAAATCAAAAAATAGAGGTCCAGATAATTCACGTTTTAAAGCATTCGATTTTTATAATTATTTAATTGGATTTCATCGTTTATGTATAAACGGGTTAGATGATATATCAAATCAACCAATTATTTATGATAAAATCATTTTAATGTGTAATGGAGAAATTTATAATTATAAAGATATTTATAATAGCTTAGACATTAAACCTACTACAAATTCAGATTGTGAAGTAATTATACATCTATATTTAAAATTTAAAGATATCAATTATGTTTTAAATTTATTAGATGGTGTATTCTCTTTCGTATTATTTGATTTTAATGATAATATTCCCATTTGTTATGTAGCAAGAGATCCATTTGGTGTACGTCCATTATACAATATTATTGATAATGATGATTTTACTTATGGATTTAGTTCTGAATTAAAATCACTTTCACAATATTCATCAGAGAGATATAATGTAAAGCAATTTGAACCTGCAACATATAGCTGTTTTCATTTTAAAAATAGTTTATGGTTTTTAAAAATTAATAATTGTAATTATACACAATATGGGTTTTCTAGCGTATTAAAAAGGTATACAATTGAAGACAAACCAACAGAAGACATATATGAATCAATCCGAATAAATTTTTTAAATGCTGTAATTAAAAGAGTAAAAAATACTGACCGACCTGTTGCTTGTTTATTATCTGGAGGATTAGATAGTTCTTTAGTCGCTAGTATTGTTAATATTATTCATAAGGCAATTCATAATAAACCTGTTGAAACATATAGTATTGGATTACCAAATTCTCCAGACTTAAAATATGCTAAAATTTGTGCTGATTATATTGGAAGTAAACACAATGAATATGTAATAAGTGAAGACGCATTTTTTAATTCTATACCTGAAGTAATATATAATATTGAAACTTATGATACTACAACAGTTAGAGCTAGTGTAGGTAATTACTTAATTGCTAAATATATTTCTAACAATAGTAATGCCAAAGTAATTTTTAATGGAGATGGTTCTGATGAATTAATGGGTGGGTATTTATATTTTAAAAATGCCCCTAATAATTTAGAATTTGATTTTGAATGTAGAAGATTGCTAAAAGATATTCATTTATTTGATGTACTTCGTTCTGATAGAAGTATTTCTACAAATGGACTTGAACCTAGAACACCATTTTTAGATAGAGCTTTTACACAATATTATTTATCTATCGACCCTTCTATCCGATTTAATGCTAATAAAACGTGTGAAAAATATCTTATTCGTAAAGCTTTTAATATTCCATTTAATTATAAAATCGATAATTTAATTATTAATACTATGAATAAAAATATACTTCCTGATGATGTTCTATGGAGAAAAAAAGAAGCTTTTAGTGATGGTGTAAGTAATGAAGCTAGGTCTTGGCATGAAATTATTAAAGAAAAAATAGATTTAATTAAAAATGATTATAGTTTAACTGGCAATATGGTGATAAATAATACAACTTTATCATTAGAACAAGAATATTATTTTAAATTATTTAAAGAAAATTATAAAAATGATTTATATCAAACTATTCCATATTATTGGATGCCTAAATTTGTAAATGCAACTGATGCTAGTGCTAGAACTTTAAATCTATAATTGAATTATTTCTACACCCTTCTCTTTACAAAAAATATCTACTAACAAATCATTTTTGTAATCATATATATAAAATATTTTTGTTATCCCTGACGCAAGTAATAAACGTGCACATATTAAACATGGAAAATGACTTATATATGCTACAGCCCCATTACATGATACTCCTCTTTTTGCACAATCACATATCGCATTTTGTTCCGCATGAACTGTTGCTTGTTCATGATTATTCCTTATTATACTTGTATGTGGACATCCTGGTAAAAAACCATTATAACCTTGAGATATAATTCTATTATCTAATACCAATATACAACCTACTTTTAATCTTTCACATGGTGATCTCTTTAATGTTACTAACACTATTTCTTTAAAATATTCATTCCATGATGGTCTTTCCATAAAATTGAATTTTTAGTGTATTTATATATTGTAATAAAAATATATGAATAATTATACGAAAAAAAGAACTGCTATTATTACCCCTCTTAAAAATGTAGACATACGTACTGAAGCAAAATGCCAAATTTGTTCAAATGATGGTATTAATAGATGGGCTATTACTATATGTGCTTATTGTGATAAATTTATATGTAATGAACATGCAAAAATTATTTCAAATAAACCATATTGTGTAAATTGTAGAAATCATCCTAGTTCTAGTAACATATTAATGGCTGCAGAATACATTGAAATAATTAATAAAAAAAATAAGTTTAAATGGTGCTGTGCATATTAATTATTATTCGCTATGATTATAGTATCTATAATTCTAAAATGGGTTTCTTTTGCATTTGCGATAATCATACCGAATACTCCATAATCCATATGATTTACAATATTCATTACAAAAATTTAAATTCATATAATCTTTTAATTTTATTGTAACCTCTATGCTTTCAGTTTTTTTAAGTTCTGCTTCGCACATATCATTATCACAATATACTGTATGGTAATCATATAATTCATCCAATACATAACTGATATTCACTCTATGTTCTGGATTAAAACTAGCAACATAATCCCCTAATTCCTTAGGTAATATTTTATAAATTTCCGAATAATTCATTTTATTTGTTTTTATATTTTATTTTTTGTTTTAATTCAATTTTACAAACATATTATTATAATCAATAATATGTTATATGTTATTTATCTACCAAATGAACTAAAATTTGTTGTAATTGGTACATAATTATCATGACCCTTTGCCGGCAATTTTCCAAAATAATTCATATTTGAAATTGCTGGATTTACAACTCTTTGTTCACCACCTGTTCCTACGTATGTATTTACACCTGCACCCATATGAGAACTACCATAAGACATACCAGATGGTGTTTGACCATTTCTATTTCCTACTTCATCACCTCCGTTTACATTATTATTACTTGAACCAGTTCCTGAAGACATTTTATTCACTGCGTCACCAGATGTATCATACAATTCTCCTGCTACATTTTTTCCTTCTCCCCATACACTTCCTACCGCATCTTTTCCTGCATCCCATACATTTCCTACTGCATCTTTTCCTGCATTAAATATTCCTCCAGCAGCACCCTTTGCACCTTCTCCAACCTTTCCTACTGCTGCACCTGTTTTATCTGCAACTTTCCCTACTGCATCTCCTGTTTTATCTGTTACTTTACCTAATGCATCTCCTGCTTTATCTGTAATTTGTCCAGCTGCATTTCCAGCAGTATTAATTGTTCCTGAAATAACTTTATTTACTCCATCAAATGTTGCATCAATTATACCATCATTATCTGTGTCAAGTTGTAAATTATTTACTGATGAACCACTTAATGTACCACTACCTGAATGTCTTCCAGAAACTGAAGTTGATGGACATGATGACGGACAACTAGGGCATACTGGTGGAACTACAGAACTTTTAAGAATATAATCTGATGTATCTTTTAATCCAGCATGCTCCTCAAATTTCTTTGATTTCCAATACCACATCCATTTATAGTAATCAGAAGTATGATTTTCAGGAATGTTCATACTAATATCATATGTTTCTTGATATGCTTTTCCAACACAACTCGTTAATGAACCAGGTTCGCCTGAACTACTACTCCCACCTATAATCTGATATTCACCAATTGAACAACTACTATTATCATGGGAATAATATTTTACACCACCTATAATACAAGAATATGTACCTGTTGGGGATTTTCCACCTTCATAATCAATATAATGAGCTAATGGGTAAGGACCTACTTTATTTGAACGGTCATCTCTTATTTTTTCTAATTTTGTATTATCTACCGGTGTTCTCAATATAGCTAAATGGGAATAATATAACATATTGTTTGTAAAAGATAATACATTTACTTTTATATTTGCAGGTTGTTCCGAATTTACATTAACAACTAATACAACTTTATTCTTTTGATCAACTATACACCATGGTGAAATTGTCGATAAATCTACGGAACTTTTCTCATTTGTATAAGTAACCGGTTCTCCCTGTACATTTTGCATAATAATTTGTTCAGAACCACTTGAATTATCAATTACTACAAAATTTTTGGTTAATGGATCAAAAAATACACTATCTGTTATTGGTTGTAATGCTGCATATTCATTATATGCTGCTACTACTGCACTAAAGGTTGATTTGTGTTCAGGTGATGTTGATTTACCATATGAACTTAAATCTTCTGACACACCTGAAAAATTTAATGTTCTTGTCATATCTGTTTTCTTTATTATTGGTTGACTTCTCCCATCTGTTTGAATAGTTCTTACATTAAGTAAGCTGTTTGATGATTTATCATATACTGTTAGAATACAAAAAACTCCTGGTGAACCCCCTCCTTCCTCTTCAAATGGTGTTTGATTATTTGAAGTCATAAATGTACAAACTAAATTACCATCATTCGACCATATCGGGTTTGCAACCGAATCTAATTTAAAATTAAATGTATGATATTTTGGGCTGGGATCAAGATTGGGATTAGGGTATTCACCTTCTGGATCAGTAAACGGTGAACTAGTCCAGTCTTTTACATGAACATCAGATGAAGTATATTCTTTCCACATCTCACCTCCTCCTTCAGTAGGAGCTTCAGTAGGAGCTTCAGTAGGAGCTTCAGTAGGAGCTTCAGTAGGAGCTTCAGTGGGAGCTTCAGTAGGAGCTTCAGTGGGAGCTTCAGTAGGAGCTTCAGTGGGAGCTTCAGCAGTAGTTGTTCCACTTCCTCCTTCGGCAGTAGTTGTTCCAGTACCTCCTTCAGCAGTAGTTGTTCCAGTTCCTCCATCAGTTGTAGTGGTACCACTTGAACCAGTAGTAGTTTCATCACCGGTACCAGTTGTAGTTTCACCATCTACAAAGCCTTCTGCATTAGAAGCAGGCGTATATTGATATCTTTTTATAACACTAGGAACTTCATAATCACCTTTTGATGTAGCATTATTAACAAATAGATTTCTTTCTAAACCCTCAATTGCCGAAGTATTAGGTTTAGCGATAATAATATTATTTTCATCATTGGCATCTGGAATAACAATAACATTAGTTTGAGGGTTAAAGTGTACATTGCCTATACCTAATTTCATGTTATACTTACTAATGGCAGGGATATTAGTAGGTTCTTCTTGATTTTGAAATCCTTCAGCATCATCATCATTATTAGGAGAATTACAAAAACACCAGTAATACATAATAACCATTAATATTAGAATACATAGTCCGATTATAATACAAAGATTGACTTTCATATGATTTATATATAGAGTATAATTGGAAAAGATTTTACAAAAGGAAATAAAAAAATAATAATATAGATAAATATAAGCAATATGGATTTAAAATTAATACATGATATTAGTAATGATTATGAATTATGTTTAGATGAAGTTGGAAGAGGATGTATGTTTGGGAATGTGTATATTGCATGTGTTGTTTTACCTAAAGATAATAGTTTTAATAAAAAAGATATAAAAGATAGTAAAAAAATTAAAAGCAGAGCGAAATTGGATAGGATATCTGAGTATATTAAAGAAAATGCGGTATTTTGGTATGTTGAAAGTATAAGTGTAGATGTAATAGATAGTGTAAATATATTACAATCAGTAATGATAGGGATGCATAATTGTATAGATAATATATTATCAAAGATAGATGTAAAAAATAAGAAAGTGGAGTTATTAGTAGATGGTAATTATTTCAATGAATATAAATACACAGATGGAACAAAAATAAATCATGTGACAATAAAACAAGGAGATGGTAAATATCTAGGAATAGCTGCAGCAAGTATATTAGCTAAATCAAGTAGAGATAAATATATACTAGATTTATGTGAAAAATACCCAATATTAAAAGAAAATTATGGATTACAAAATAATATGGGTTATGGGACCAAAGTCCATTTAGAAGGAATAGAAAGTAATGGTATAACACAATGGCATAGAAAAACATTTGGTAAATGTAAAGAGTTTCGTGATAAAATAAAAGATGTAGTATAATATATATAAATGTCATCAACAAGATTTCATTATGATAATGCAAGAATAAAAGAACAAAATACCAAACAAACATATGTAGGTCGTTATCAATTAGATGTACCAGGTCAAGGAAGTAAAATGCCATTTTTAGAAGATCCTCAATTTAGATTACAACAACATGGTGCTAATTTAACTACAAATAAAACAGATTTAGAAAGTGATTTTAGAGGTTTAACACGCAATTTAAACAGAGACTTATTAAATGAGAATAATTATGAAAAAAATGCGATTAATACAATGCCATTATCTTATGGAAATGCTCAATCATATACACAAGAAAGCAGAGTAAGTCATCCAGCATGGATTTATAAAGATTTAGAACAAAGTAGATGGGAGATACCAATAATAAATCCACAATTATTAGCTAATCTTGAAAAACCATTTGATAGTAATTTATCAAGTCGCATAACAGAGAAAGATAGTCATAAACCGATTATACCTGATTTAAATAAATAAGTAGATATATAATTATTTTATATATCTATTATAATTATATATGGAATTATTAGTACCTGGATTTGCATTAGCTTCATTATATTATGTTAATAATAAAAACAAAAAGACAGAAGAAGGCTTTTCACAAAAAGAAGACCTTCCTAATGTTAATTTAAGAGATAAAAATTATCCATCTGAACAAAGACCTATGTTTTTAGGTGAAACAGCTTTAGATGATGTTTATAAAACTAGTCAACTATCTACAGTAAATAAATATAACAATACTGGTACTTTTACAGATAAATATTATCAACCTAATCAAAATGAATCATCCAGTGAAACTATTAATAATAGTTTAGATGATTGTTATAATCCTGAATATAAAAGCATGTCTGGTCAGAGTGTCGGAAAGGAATATTTTAAACATAATAATATGGTACCATTTTTTGGTTCTAAACCAAAAGGACAAATTAAAGAACAAGGTTATGATAGCATATTAGATAATTATATTGGTAATGGCAGTCAACAAATAACTAAATCCGAACAATCACCTTTATTTGCACCACAAGAAAATGTACAATGGTCATACGGTGCTCCAAATAATAATGAATTTATGATGTCTCGTGTCAATCCTAGTATGAGACGTGCCAATGAGAAACCATTTGAATCTATTCAAGATGCTCCAGGATTAACTCATGATGGTAAATTTGCTGGTTATAATACTGGCCAAATGGGTCGTGATGAATGGCAACCAAAAACAGTAGATGATTTACGTGTTTTAACAAATCAAAAAGCTGGTGGCATTTCCTTATTAGACCATGAAGGTCCTGGTGTATCTCAAGTTAAAAATATGGGTCAATTAGGTATTCAAGAAAAAAATCGTCCTGATAGAATTTATGAAAATACACCTGATAGATGGTTTACTACTACCGGTGCTGAACAAGGAAGAACAATGCGTGCTGAACCTATTTTAAGAGTTGTTAATAGACCTGAAACAACAACCGATTATACCGGTGCCGCTGTTTCACAAGTTGAAGGTGAGTATGTACCTGGTGAATATATGGCATCTACTAATGTTCACTTAGGTGAACGACCATTGGGTGTACCTAATGCAAGTGGTAATAATAACCCACAATCTGGTGAATATGGATTAAATTCTAAAAAAGCATATCCTAACAATCGTAGCGAAAATGAACAACCTAACTTTTTTGGTGCTGTCGGTACAACAGTTAGTGCCGCAGTATCTCCATTAATTGATATTCTTCGTCCAAGCAGAAAAGAAAATGTTATTGGAAATTTGAGACCTTACCAAAACCCCGGAAGTACTGTACCTGAAACATATATGTTTAACCCTAATGATAGAACAAAAACTACACATAGAGAAACAACCGAAAATTCTAAACAAAATGGTTATATTAATCGTGGACAATTCGGTGATGCTTATAAAAATACTGAACATCAAGTTGCTTTTACTAATAGAAATGTAACAGGTGATTTCTTATATTCTGGTAATGCCAATGGTAATAGAGAAATGAAATCAAATGCAGCTGAATTAAATCAACGCAATAATGACCTTAAGAGCTCTACTATTAAAGGACGTATGCAAGCTGGAAATATGAGCTTACATAATGGTGATATTAATATGACACAACGTAATCGTGACCATATGTTAAAAAATAATAGACAAATTTCTTCTAATAGAGGAGGTCTTGGTAGCATTCCTGATGCAAATACTTTTGGACAATTATCCGGTAAAGATAATACATTATATCAAACCATTAATATGGACCGCAATAATGCCGACCTATTGAATGCTTTAAAATCTAATCCTTATGTTACCAATTATAAAAATGCTCTATAAAATTTCTATAAATAATATTATCATATATTAATATATATGATAATCAAAAAAGAAAAAAAAAATGGTATAACTGTTTATACGGTTCAAAAAGATTTAACAGATGAAGAAATGGAATTAAGAATGAATAGATATGTTGATAAAAAAGATATTAATACTATTATTCGAAACCATGATTGTGACGTTTTTAATGAAGAAGGTAAACTATTAATGAGATTTAGAACAAATGTTTTAACCAAAAAGAACACTAACCAATTTTATGACAACGTTGTTAAATTCGCACATAATACATCATCCAATAGAGGTAGTACATCAGGTGCAGAAACTAAAAAAAAACATGTAGGTACAAATCCACATGTTATGTCTAATATTTTTGGCTATTTTGATAAATGGTCTCCTAGTCAAAAATTCGTTTTTAAAAAATTAGGTAAAAAACCATTAGTTGATGTTAGAGAAACTAGATTTAATATGGAAAGTCCTGAAAAATATAAAAAAACTATTCCTCTTTTAAGAGAAATAAATAAACTTTATAAAAAATTAGCTCCTGAATACTATAAAAAACAATATAAAAAAGCAAAAGAAACACATTTTAGAATTGATAATACTTCATTTACTACCGTTACAACTAATATTAATTTCCGTACTACTGTTCATACTGATAAAGGTGATGATGTAGAAGGTTTTGGTAATTTAGTAACATTTGAAAATGGTAGTTATTCCGGCGCAGAAACATGTTTTCCACAATATGGAATTGGTATTGATGTAAGAGAACATGATTTTTTACTTATGGATGTTCATCAACCACATGGAAATCTGCCAATAGTACTTAATACACCAGATACAGAAAGAATGTCTATTGTTTGTTATCTAAGAAAAGGTGTATGGGAAAAAACAAGAAATAAAACCAAAAAATTCTTTGAAAAACATAGAAGGACTATGAAAAATATGAGAAGAGTTGATTAAATTACGTTTATTTGCCTTTTTTTATAATATTATATATTATATATAATTATTATGGAACAGAATATTGCTGACCATCAAATTGTTGGACCCATCGCAAAAAAAGTATTAATTACTGTAGATGAAATAGTATTAAATACTCATGCACGAATTACAGTTTCATTTCTAGATTTATCTGATAATAATGTTCATAATGAATTCCTTACCATGACTGGTTCTGACTATGATGCTTGGGGCTCGGATGACAATTATGTTAAAACTTGGGCTCTTGCTCAATTAGGATTATCTGCCGTATAAATTTATTCTATAATTAATAATTTTAATTATAGAAATTATTGTTTTCTTCTTGTTTTTCTTTTCTTTTTAAGAGATTTTTTAACACTTTTTCTTTTCTTTTTAAGAGATTTTTTAACACTTTTTCTTTTTCCACCTAGCCATTCAACCTCCTCATCAGGAATAGTAGTAAGTACTTTGTCTTCATATTCCTTTATCTTATATTTTACTTGCCTATATTCATTACGAAGGCGCTGTAGTGTTTCTTCCCTACTATTTTGTCTGTCTATTAGTCTACTACGATTTTCTACGTTTCTTGTAGTGTCTGCATTTGCATTAGGAGCTGCTGTATATATAGTACCTTGTCCTGTATTAGATAGTTCACTTAATGCATAGTCATCGTGTAATAACATATCATCCAATGTATTTAATATTTCATCATAAGAATCAATTTTCTGTTTTAATTCTTGAATAGCAAGAGCTATTTCTCTTTTCCTTAATCTTGCATCGTTATAATTATTAGAATCAATATAAGCATCTGCTACAGCTTGGTTATCTATCGCGTGACCTGAAGAACTACCGATAGTATCAGTAATCAACCTACGTGTTAAAACAGTACCAGGAAGTTCTATTCGTTTCTTATTAGTTATTATAGGTTCTTGGATGGTTGGTTTATTTTTAGTTTTTTTGAGTGGTGATTCATCATTATTTAGTTTTACTATTTGAACATTAGTATCAGGGACATGAAATGTATCTGGATAGAGGTTTGTATCAGGTCTATGTTCTGTAGGAGGGACAGGTCTAACCATGTAATTACCGGAATGAGCATATGGATCAACCTCGGAATATGGAGCACCAATAATTGCGCGTTCATTACTGATACGCTCTAGTTCTTCATTGGAGGGACCGAACAAAGAATTGAACATTCCACCTGTTTTTTTACTTTTTTTACGTTTTTTAAGAGATTTTCTCTTTGTTTTCTTTTTACTTCTTTTTCCTCCTTTAATTTGATCGTTAGTTGTTAATAAAACTATACGATTTTCTATTTCAGCAATTTTATCATTAATTTTACTATATTTAGCTTTTGGTAAATGTGTCAATGATATATTCGGCACAGTTGTATAGTATGTAGTATTTAAAGTGTCTAACGCAACCATTAAGCCAGTTAAGTATTGTGTAGGATTTAATAATCCAGCCATTTTTTTGTCCTTCAATCTAATAAATTCATTTTCTATCATACCCAGCCCTTCTTCTTTTAATTGTGGTGTTCTAAAATATACTTGATGAGGTGAAGATACTATAAATCTATTTTCTGGTTTACGTGTTCTTCCTTGTTTAAATGATGAATCAATAGTAGAACCATCAGGAAATGATGACGGAGCATATATGTTTTTACTTATAGTATTCTTAAATATTGTATCATTACGGTCGTTGGAATCATAGGGGTCATAATACATTGTATGTATAATATAATGGTTTATAATAATATTTCTATAATTAGATACACGTAATTATAGAATTAATATCAGCGTTTAATTTGTTATGTATAAATTAAACGCGTCATTCCTAATTCTTCATATTATTTTTTTATTCTAAGTCAAATGGATTAGCTGAACCTCACCCAGCAGTCTGCATTTTAACATTTTTTTTATTTTTGTTTCTTTGTCATTTTCTTCTCTTTGTTTTCCTTTTATTATTTATAGATTTCTTTTTTGTGCCATATCTTTTCCCTCCACCTCTAAGTCTATTTCTATCGGTTTCAGTTGGTGTCCATGTATTATCAGGAGAATATGGGCTTATTGCTCTACCTTGTGGGGGTTGGTTCATAAGAGGTATTCCATTAATTAATCGAGGAGCAATTGGGGTAAATGTTTCCCCAACTAAAGTTCTAGGAATAAGACTTTCATCATCACCATCATTATTTTGTAAAAAATCTCTAATATTATTATTATTATTATTATTATTTTCTCCACCTGAGAAAGCAGTTATTTTTTTAAATTTAAACTCAGTCATTCCTGTTTTTTTCTTTATCATTGTTCCATAATCAGGATATTTCTCTAATAATTTTTTTGTAGCTTCTTCCATGGGTTTTAATCTAGCTTCAAATGTACCTAATCCACCTTCTTTACCATAATATTTTGTTTCAAACCCAATTTTATCAAATCTAAGAACTATACGGTCATGATCGAAATATCTTAATGTTCTCTCTACATCTTCTTTTTGACCATTTTTTTTTGTAATAGTTAATTGTATAGGTTTTAATTTTGGACGATTTATAATTCCATAAAACGCGCCAACAATATATCTTAAATCTCTTGATAATTCAGGTCTACCTTCTCTAAAAAATGGATTAAATACTGGATATACACCCCAAATATACGCCTTTTGTTTTTTACATTCA
>Ga0315320_10000239_pt1 | contig 44600 bp, 38 predicted proteins | sample M140m21515metaG_FD_203458 | JGI IMG/M metagenome (GOLD analysis project Ga0315320, IMG submission 203458) | Ammonia-oxidizing marine archaeal communities from Monterey Bay, California, United States - M1 40m 21515 | ecosystem: Environmental > Aquatic > Marine > Coastal | place: USA: California... | reverse complement strand
ATAACATTCTATTCATCCTCCACTGTGGGGAGCTTTTGCTGAGAGGTTACGAAAGTAACGACCCAAGAACCTGATCTGGGTAATTCCAGCGGAGGAAATAAAATGAATGCGAACAAAGCAATAATATTATGCCTAATCATTATATGTACATTTTTTAGCGGGTGCACTGAAGATGGGAATACTACAAATGAAAATAAATTAAATATTATTTCATATGATGCATTTGGCATTACTCAAGAAATGCTTGATCAATTTACTAATGAGACCGGGATTAGTGTATCGATTACCAGAGCTGGGAATTCAGGTGGCGTAGTTTCTACAGCAATTCAGACAAAAGATACAGGACTTTTTGATTTATCAATTGGGATAGATAATTCCTATTTGGGGACTGCTTTATCTGCTGAAATTTTTCAACCATTAGAAACGGACCGTTCAATTTTCTCATCAAGGGCATTAACATCTTATGATGGTAATCTAGCCATTCCCTTCGATTTGGCGAGTGTTTGTATAAACTATGATTCGACTCATGTAGATGGCGAAAATATCACAATCCCTAATTCATTATGGGATTTTACAGACCCTTCTTGGGAGGGTAAATTAGCAGTTCAAAATCCACGTACAAGTAGCACAGGACGTTCTTTTTTCATAGCAACTGTCGATTATTTCGCTAATGATGAAGATAGTCAAACAAATCATGAGGATTGGTGGAAATCAATGAGATCGAATAATCTAATCATTACTGATGGTTGGACTACTGCCTACGAAACTCATTATTCTGGAGGGTATGGGCAGTGGAATGATGGTTTCATCGGTGATGCATATGCCGTAGTTTCCTATTGTCATTCTCCCGGAGTTGAGGCCTATTTTGGAGGTAATTGGACTACCTCGGTAGCATTGGATGTCGAAGGAGCATCCTTTCCCCAAATCGAATATGTTTCTTTTCTAGTTGGCTCTGATAAATCTATATCGGCTAATGTTTTTGTTGACTGGTTGGTTTCTAGTGAAATAAATTCTCAAATGTCAACTTTAAACTGGATGTATCCTGCTATCGAAGGAGGAGATATAACTGAAGAAGCTGGATATCGTTGGCATTCACTTGTACCTGTTGATTGTGAAATCGGTATTTCTGAAATAAATGAAAATATTTCCACTTGGCTTGATGAATGGGATACTGCAATGGCTTGAGACGTTCTTATGAAAATTCGTTATATAATAATTATTATTTGGGCCATTTTAGTTCTTGCACCTCTCTTTCTTGCTTGGAGTCATCTACATTCCATATCTGAAAGAAGCATTTTTCAGGTAATTTCTGATTTTAATCAAAGATTTCAAACTAAAGATTCCATTTCATATACCTTTTTAGTAGCATCTTTATCAACTATTCTAACTCTTATAATTGGCATACCTCTTGCTTGGAATCTTGGAAGATATAATTGGCGATACCATAATATTCTTCGTGGTATTTTTACTGTTCCATTTGTCATGCCTTCTATTTTAGTTGCCATGGGATTCCTGGCACTTTTAGATTGGATTGATATTTTGATAGAACATAATCACTCTTCAAATATTAGGTTTTATTCATTATTATTTGCACATGCTTGGTTTAACTTGGCTTTAGTGATAAGATTTTGTGAACCTCTTCTTTCAACTATCGATTCTTCATATGAAGAAGCTTGTAGATTATTACCAAGAGGGAAGACTCCTAAAAGTAGAATGATAAATTTTTGGTTCCCACTTATGTGGCCAAATATTGCCGCTTCGGCAGCATTGGTGTTTGTTTTCTCTTTTACGTCCTTTGCGTTGGTTAAATTTATTACACCCTCCCAACGAAATTTAGAAGTAGTGATGTCGAATCAAGCTGAATGGGCAGGATTGGACATACCTTCTCTCGGCCGCTCACCATCTGAAATAGTTTTAGCATCCTCTACAATTCAACTGATTACAATAGTTACTGCTTTGTTACTTTCTTCTTGGTTGCAATCTCGCTCCTCAGGGCATCATCTATCCACTATGAGGGACCAGAGAAAACCGATGTCATTCTTTTCAAAACGTGGATTTTATCTAATAATAATGTTATTTTTTATTATTTCTCCCATGATAGCATTGATCACTTCATCATTCACGATAAGAGAAAACAATATGATGGTTTTTTCTCTTCAGGGATGGGAAGCTGCTTTTGGAGGTAGTCATTCTCCAACTAACGTTTATCAATCTCTATTCTCTTCTATTGGATATGCTTTTATGACAATGTTGTTATCTCTACCAATTGGTTACTTCCTTTCAGATACTATTTTTAATTTAGAGAAAACTAATTCCAAATTAGCAATGCTATTGGATGTTTTAGTTATGGTGCCACTTGCATTGTCTGCAGTCATGGTAGGACTGGGAGTATTATTGGGACTTATTCGAACGAACCCTGATTTAGCTCGAAGTTGGTGGATTCCATTGTATGGGCATCTAATGTTAACCACTCCTTTTGTAGTGAGAGTATTATTACCGGCTATGAGAAATCTCAACCCTCAACTAGAAGAGGCGGCATCATTGCTTGGTGCTGGTTATATCAAGAGATTAATATCCATCAGAATAAAATTATTATCTCCTTCTTTAATAGTAGCTTCTAGCCTTGTTTTTGCAATATCTATTGGTGAATTTGGCGCTTCTTGGGTGGTATTAAGATTTACTGAATTTACAACGCTTCCGGTAATGATTGGAGATTTACTAAGTCGGCCCGGGTATGACCCTATTCTGAGATCTGCTGCAAATGCTGCTGGAACTATTCTATTATTGATAACATTAATTTTATTTATTAGCGTTGAAAGATTTCGTCCTGTTGGTAGTGGAGGAGATTTTTAATATGTTAATTTGTAGTAATATTTCTAAATCATATACGAATTTAATCTTGTCTAATTTGAATCTAGAAGTTGGTAGTGATGAAATAGTAGCATTATTAGGGCCCTCGGGGTCAGGGAAATCTACTCTTTTGAGAATTATATGCGGGTTAGAGAATGCTGATTCTGGAAAAGTAATTTTTAATGGTATAGATTTGAAAGAAATTCCTCCTGAAAAAAGAGGCATTGGGATGGTTTTTCAAAATCTTGCATTATTTCCGCACCTTAATGTCTATGATAATTTAAAATTTGGTTTACCTTCCAATTCATCGAACACTCGTATCTCTGAAATTCTTGATTTAGTAGGGTTGAAAGAATTTGAATCACGTAGAATACAAAATCTATCAGGAGGAGAGGCTCAGAGAGTTGCATTAGCACGTTCATTGATTGCAAAACCTAAAATGATATTATTAGATGAGCCTTTGTCTAGTCTTGATTCTGATATAAAAGAAGCATTATCTATGGATGTTAGAAAAATGATAAAATCACTATCAATTCCTGCGATTTATGTAACTCATGATCCCATTATAGCAAATAAAATGGCCGATCGTGTAATATATCTAGAAGATGAAAACAACAAAATAAGTAATTAATATCAAATATAGTGTATTTTCAGCAAAGCATATGAAGGACTTGTCCAAGTTCTCTAAATTGACATTTCCTTGGAAAAAATTTTGGAGGAAAACTTGGAACAGACGAGAAAATTTGAATGGTAGAATATTTCCATTAGAAGTATTTATCATTGGACTTATATTCATCGCAGTTCCTTATTTTGGCTCTAATAATATCGCTAACGTATACCTTCAAGATGCTTTCGCCTTATTTCCCGAGAACTCATATGATCGTTCTGTACCTGTAATAAATTGGATGATTATCCCTTATGCAGCATTATATCTTTTTTATCCTGCTACTCTATTGTTCGCACCAAGAAATGATAAAGGTAGACTGGAATTAATTTGTGCTATGCAAATGCTAATACTTGTAACTCTCTTTTGTGTAATTTTCTATCTTTTATTTCCAGCAGAGGTCGATATGAGGGATGCTATTGATTATAAAACTATGAATGCATTTGAAACAATTCTATTTCAATTTATACATGCATCGGACAAGCCTTGGAACGCTTGGCCTAGTTTGCATATTGTTCATTCATATTGTATCGCAAGAATAATTAGTTATTGGCTGATAAATGATTATTCCGAAACAAAATGGGCTAATTATTTCTTAGTAATTTTGTGGATAGAATGGGTGCTATTATGTATTAGCATTCTTACTACGAAGCAGCATTTCATGTTCGATTTATTTTCCGGCCTAATTGTAGCAATTATTGCATGGGAAATTTACAAACCAGTATTAACAATGATTTCTGAAAAGGGTGCTGAAGATGTCATAAAAGAACTAGGTTGGAAATGATATATTTAGCAGTGTAATAAAAAGTAGTAACTAGGCGTGATTAATGTGCAAAGTAAAATTCACTTCAGGGCATTAACTGAAAAAGATACCTGGAAGGGATTTGTAATTAGTATAGTTTTATTTTGTGTAATTGGTTATTCATCTCTTACACTATTTGATTTTTCGAGTTCTATTTATGGAACTTCTGATGACATTAATGAGGTCCCAGATTTTATTGTACCTACTATGAATAGAACTGGGATTGACGATTTAGCCGGCTATGAAGATGGTTCGATAAAAATGTCTGAATTACGTGGCTATACAGTTGTTTTGGATTTTATGGCCATAGATTGTAGTAATTGCCATCTTGTTCAAAAACATATAGAACAAAACTTAGACAACTGGAATAATCTAAAAGGAGATTATCCCATTATAGTTATCTCGATTGCATCATGGTACGACTTAGAGAATTATGAATCCATTAATTCCACATTCGGAGACATTGAATCAGATAAATATATGCGATGGACCGTTGCTAATGGTGGTTCAGATGTAATACTGTTGGATGAAGGAAGGGGAGATATGCTTGAATATTATAATGTGATAAATATACCTCAAATAATGATAATAGATCATGAAGGTTATGCTGTTGCAAAAGAAAATACTGGTTTCCCTCTTGATAATTGGGAGTTTTTCGATTCTGTTATTGAAAAGGCAAACCAAGGAGATACAGATGATTTAAGATTTGGAATTTCTAAAATAGATAATTCTGTTCTGGGAGTATTCTTAATCGGTGTCATTATTGGTATTCTAGTTTATTTTAGTCCATGCGCTTTTCCAGTCCTGCCTTCCTACATAACTTACTATCTAAATTTAGGAATGCGAGAGGATGAGCTTAGAGAAACTGGAAAATTGATAGGAAAAATTCCTAATTCTTTCGAAATTGGAGGTTATGCAGCTTTAGGGCAATTAACATTCTTTACAATTATTGGACTTTTATTATTCGGTTTGAATGGGATACTCAATCTTTCTGAAGTTCTAAGTGAGATTGCTATTATAATTTCAATAATATTGATTTTATTGGGGGCATTGATGCTATTGGGATGGACTTCTCATTTTCTCAAAAAGATTCAGAATATTCTTAATAGATATCAAAATACTGAACAAGATGATATATTTACCCCCCGGAGAAATATGTATATCTGGGGAATTGGATATTCTGCCGCATCTGTAGATTGTACGGCTGCTGCTGTATTTCCTTTCTTGGCATGGCTCATCACTATAGGAGAGCCAGCAGTCATCTCTGGGATGTTTGGATTGATTTTATCAGTAATGTCCCTAATGATAATTATAACAGTTTTAGTTAGCTCAGGTAGAAAATCAGTAATACAGATATTGAAGAGATATACTGGAATTGTTAAGGCAACAGGGTCTTGGATGATGATTTTTGCTGGTATCGGGCTCTTATTTTATTTGACACAGACTGATTTTATAGCCTCAAATATGAATTAAGAGTCATTAATCGGTTGGATGAGATTTCCAACTATTGGCTGAAGACTTTCCCAAATCTTATTGTGTACAATTTCAACACTGTCTCTAGTCGGTATTAAAGTGGCACCAATTTCTTTACCTGATTTTGTAAATTCATCTCTTAATAATTTTTGATATTTCAGGAATGAAGAGGTAATAGATGTTGATATCCCCATATCCATACCTGACTCAAAATTATTCAGAGATTCTAGTTTTTCACCGAACATTATCCTATTCAATAATCTTCTAGGACCACAATGTAAAATGATAACAGAATCGGGCTTTGGGATTTCTGAATAGAGAGATTTAATCCAATCGGGATCGCCTCCTCTAACAGATTCTCTTATCTTGGGAGTTAAATCGTACCTATCGGAAATTACAACGAATCCTGCGTCCAAAAGTGGCCCTATTCCATTTAATATTTGGTCATGTAGATCTGTTGCATAAAGAAGAGCTCTAGTTCGCCAGTTTAATTGGTGAATATGATGAGTGTGTGATTTTAACAATTCACCCATTAGTGTTGAACGAGCAAGTCCTATGGTAAAAGTTGCCACACCATGGGCTTCAAGTCTTGCAGACAATAATCTTGCATGTAGACTTCGGCCTACTTGATCGGGCCCTTCCAGTACAATTAATTTACCTTGAGGCATTGAATTAAATCCCTCCTTCTGTATAACTTAACCAATCAAATTCTGACTGGCTTAAATTTTGAGCCAGACGATCGGAAGGATCTATAATTGTCATTTCGGAGATATCGATATTCTCATTAAATAAAGTGCGCATTCTTTTTTGTACTTCTGGAACAGAACCTGTTGCATCTAAACGAATTATTCTACCCTCTTTTACTAATTTAGAATAAATATCTGAAACCTTTGATTGAAAAATTCTATAAGATTCAAAGGGATTATCAGACCAGCCCATATCCAATCCTGCTTCATAGTATTTTAGCGAAGGCCTGCCTTTGGTTATTCTTTCATAACCAATATCCCCGGGTACATCAAAATATATTGTCAAATCAGGTTCTCGAGCAAAAGAATATGTTCGTTCTATTGTTTCTAGAGAAACATCCCTAGATCCGTCCCTAGCCATCGCAGTGTATTTGTAACGATCACATATTACTATTCCACCGATTTTTAATACAGGCTCAATTTGCTTTGCCCAACGATCGGCAAAATCTGCTGCATGAATCAAATGAAATGTCATAGGAAGGAGTCTTTTATTCTGTTTTCCTAGTTTTGTTGCGGCTTTGACTATCTTACTAGAGTTCCATTCGGTGTGATAAACTGGAAGTCCTTTTGCTCTTAGCCAGTGATAAAGTAGTTTTGCTTGTGTACTCTTTCCAGAGCCGTCCATTCCTTCAACTGCAATCAATATTCCAGATTTTGACATATTAAACCCCATCCAGTCATCAATTAATGGACATACACCCGTGAACCGCATTGCATATTATGTTGTGGTTTTTTTTTGAAAAAAAATTAGGATTAATTTTGATTATGATTATGTTTGTTTGAATTCTCTGTGAGTTTGGATATTCATTAAAATTTCAGCCATATTGATTGAATAAGCACAAATTCTCCTTAATGACTCTGACACTCTATCTAAAAATAATGCATCTTGGATATCGATTTCACTAGATCTCAGTTCTTCTTCGTATTGCAATAAATCTTTTTGTGCTGAGATGAGTTGAGATTTTGCTGTATGTATTTCTGAGATTTTTCTTTTTCTAAGATTAGAGATGAGTAACTTTATTGACATTTGCCAAATAGGTATTACTGTAATCGGTAGAGAAGTCATGCTTATTGTACTAGGGATCTTGTAAGAATGAGCTAAATCGCATAAAGCAAAACTATGATCGCCCATTCTTTCTAGAGTTCTGACCAACTTACATAATTCAGAAGCCTCCCATCTTGAGGTCCCGAGAGAATCTTCAATAGTAGAAAACTCTAGAATTTGACCTACCTGCCTTTCCAAAAGAAGCCTTAATGCGTCAACTTCAGCTTCCCTTTCTGCTGAATCTTCTAAAATTTCTAAACCACCTCCAATTAGTACGTCTGAAAAATCTATTACTTGTCTTAAAATCAATAAATACATTCTATTTATACTAGAATATAATGGCATTTCTGAAGGATTCAATAAACTAATCATTTCCAACTTATTTCCTTGGTCATTCGCAATCTCTAAACCTCTGGTTGACTTGACGAAATTACGAAAGATTTTACTCTGTTTTCTAGAAAAATCATCTTTTGAATAAATAATAATCTTATTTGCACCGGATAAATAAGCCGCGACTAAATGATCGAAAATCATATGATCAGGTATTTCTCTACAATTTATTTCAACTATCCTGTTTCTAACAACTTTTGACGCATCTGCAATAACCCTTAGAGTACCTGATGGACGCCATTCAATTCTTACTTGATCTTTGGAATTCAATCCATGCTCAGTAATCCATTTTTTAGGAAGACTGACTATGTAGGTTGAGCCTCCAGTAAGCTGAATTTTCCTTACTTCAGAATTTGACCCACCCTTAACTGGCACGAATAATGAGAAGACATGTTAATATATATAATTATATATTATCCGCAGTAACACGTTTTCTACATTAACTATATAGATTATATAATTTAATATTGATAAACCAGATATATACCGTATATGGGTTATGGAACCCATAATGACTGTTGTCCTAATTCTTTCTGTGATGGTTTGTGCTTATATGGCATGGAACATAGGAGCTAATGATGTTGCTAATGCAATGGGTACATCAGTTGGATCCAAAGCCTTAACTTTGAGACAGGCAGTAATTATTGCAGCAATCTTTGAATTCTGTGGTGCTTTTTTGGCTGGAGATGCCGTTACAGACACCGTAAGGAAAGGAATATTGACGGTTGATTTTGAAACCGCAACAGATGATTTCGCGAATGATTTGATGTACGGATTCATCTCTGCAATGATGGCTGCAGCTGTTTGGCTAACTATTGCGACAAGGTTTGGTTTACCTGTTTCCACCACACATTCCATAATTGGAGGAATTTTAGGCATAGGGTTGGTACTTGAAATTCAACATAGCATTACACTAATTGATTGGGAAGTTGTTAGAAAGGTTGTAATGTCCTGGGTTGCAAGTCCTTTGATGGGAGGTATTCTAGCATTCTTGACATTCTATATAATAAGGTTAACAATATTAGAAGCAGAAAATCCTATAGAAAGATCAAAATGGTTAGCGCCTATCTTAGCATTCCCGACATTTTTTACATTAGGATTGGCTCTACAATTCAAAGCTCTAAAAGGATTTATTACAAGAGCTGCTTCTAATGGATGGTTTGGGATTGATGATAAATATGAATGGTTACCAGCAAAAGAAAATGGTAGTTTTAACCCAATGTCAGATAATCCATGGTTTCCAATGAATTCATTGATATTAGCAGCATTAATTGGATTAATTGCCTCAATAGCTCTTTGGTATGTTCTGAGAAATTATGAATTTAATAAGAAAAGTGATGGATTTCAAGGTGTAGAAAAAATATTTGTTTGGCTGCAAATAATTACTGCAGCGTATGTTGCATTCGCCCATGGAGCGAATGATAGATCCAATGCGATTGGACCAATGGCTGCAGTATATGATATTCTTTCCAGCGGAGGAGATTTAGCAGACCAAGTAGATGTTCCATTGTGGCTTGTTTTACTTGGTTCGGCAGGGATAGCTATAGGCGTTATGACATGGGGATGGAGAGTAATGGAAACAATAGGTACAAAGATTACTGATATCACTCCAACCCGTGGTTTTGCAGCCGAGTTTGGAGCAGCAACAACCATATTGGTTTTTTCAATGCCTTTCCTTGCAGTTCCAGTTTCAACAACTCACACACTGGTCGGCTCGGTTGTAGGCGTTGGACTAGCTGGAGGTGCTAAAAATGTTGATTTCAGAGTTTTCGGAAAGATTGCGGCATCGTGGGTTGCTAGTTTACCAGCCGCTGCATTTGGCGCTGTAACTATTTACATGGCAATGGGATCAGATCCTTTGAAATTAATTGTGGTATTGCCCATAGCCTTCCTAGCAGTAGCATATGTAATGTGGAAAACGAGCGGTGATGAAATATTCGTCGAAGATGCATTGGCAGATGCTGGAGGAGATGGCAAAACAATGCCTACTGTTTTCGAACTATTCCACTCTCATGCAGAAATTGTTGAAGAAACCGTAGAACACATGCTTACTGCGGTTTCTAAAGCAACTAGTGGAGAAGATCCTTCCGAAGAAATACAAGCGACAATTGCTTCGGAATTGAAAGCAGATGAATTAAAGAATGTTCTGCGAGAAAGAGTTGGATCTAGTGAATGGAAATTATTGATAAATAGTGATGAGTTTATCTATATGCTTGGTCGACAAGATAGAATTGCTGATTATGCCCAAAATGTGGCTGAGCAGTTATCATTCAGAGAATTGTATGATAATAAAGAAGCCCGAAAATTGGTAATGGAGATGGCAGAATCAGTCAAAAAGACTGCGTCGATTTATGAAGATACGGTATCGCATTTGAGAAAATTGACACTTTCTGGACACACCAAAGCAGATAAAGAAGAATTAAGAAAATTAATTCATGATGTTAATGTTTCAGAGCACGAAGCTGATATAGCCGAAAGTAGGGCTGCTGGATTCGTATTTAGTTCAGGGAGTGATGATCCCTTAGCCGCAGTGCATATGTATAGAGTATTACAAAGATTAGATGATGTTGCGAATGCCTGTGAAGATGCGGCTAATGCATTCTTGCCTATTGTTTATAATTGAATACACAGATATTGTGGGAAGCGATTATGAATGATAGTTTATCCGGACAGGATATGGCTACGAGACATCCTGTTGCAGAAGCTAGACTTCTGAAGAAATGGATATGTATGAATTGCTCTGCGACACACCGTGGATCAAAGCCACGTTCTTGCCGTAAATGCTCCTATACTAAACTTAGGCCTAAGGCGATGGAAAGAAGGGCGACTTGATTGTCAATAGAGTCTATCTGGCTCGAAGGTTTTTTGATAAGTATCGTATTAATTTTTGCCATAGGTCCGCAGAATGTTTTCGTTTTGCGACAGGGGTTAATGAAAGAACATGTTTTTGTAACCTGTCTTATTTGTTCTATTTCAGATGCTTTTCTCATAGGCGTAGGAGTATTTGGCTTTGGAACATTTCTTTCATCAATAAATAAAATTGCTATGTGGATGTCAATAATGGCTAGTATCTTCCTTACAACTTATGGAATTATAAGAATAAAATCATCATTAAACCCTGAATCAATTAAAATTGAAGGAGAAGGGACAAAAGGCGCAAAGTCTACAATATTTTCTGCATTGGCTTTTACTTTTCTGAATCCACATGTTTATTTAGATACATTACTACTGATTGGAGGCACTTCAAGTAGATATTTGGATTATGAAAAGGTGGCGTTTGGAGTCGGTGCTGCATTTGCATCTTTCTTGTTCTTCTTTTCCCTAGGATATGGTGCTAGATTTATGTCGCCGATTTTGAATAATCCAAAATCATGGCAGATTATAGATTTATCAATAGCAGCGATAATGTTCACTGTTTCTTTTTTTATCATATCGCCATATTTATTTTAAATCTTAAAAAATATAATAAAATATATTATTAAATCATCTTACTTCATTCAGAAGTGATTCTAAAGCAGTTTGGATTTGTAAACATAGTGGCCCATAGTGACCAGGTAAATTTGGATCGTTGAATATATCATCTAATGTTGAAGCAGTCATCCCCAGCCTTATGTCCATGTCTTTATTCTTATTTAATAGCCATTTATCTATTGCTTCTTTGGCAGATGAACGTATATTCCGGGGAACTTGAGTATCATCTAGTTGCCCTAAGACTTGTGCGATTTGTTGGATACGTGTTTCAAGTTCTGACATGTCATCATCTCTGAGCGTCCGAACATAGATTCATCCTTAAGAGCATCCCTAGTACACTACATCATTTGCTACCTAACCACGTTGCCCATGGCATGTCGGTATTTGCGACTCCGACTCCTGCTCCTTTGTCGCTTAGAGCTATCATTCCAACTGATATTGATTCGTCAATAAATTCTTTTAAACCCCATGAGAGTATTTCTTTCAATGAATCTGTTGATTTTACATACTTATCTAATACTTTATAGCTAAGTAAATTATTAGTTATTTCTTCACCATTTCCTGTTGCAGCTACAGCAATTCCTTTCTGAGTCCAAAAACCTGATCCTGGAAGAGGGACATCGCCGACTCTTCCTGGAGGGCGAAAAGAACACCCGCCTGTACTAGTGGCACATGCAAAAAGGCCATTCTTATCCCTAGTAATTACACCAACAGTATCTCCGATTCCTTCCATAGGAAGGCGTCCTTCTACCTCAGTATTGACAAAGCCTCTTTTATCTGCCCATTTTCTTGCTCCTTGACCTGATAAACCATTAATTTCTTCATCTAATAACGCTGCTGCTACTCGAATAGGGTTTGGAGTATTATGCATGGCTATAACGAAACCCAATCTACCATCACAGGTTTGTATAGAGGCGTCGAGAAGTACTGAACCGTCTGTTCTGAATACTCCTCCAGTACCTGCATTGAATACAGGATCATTTTCTAGAATGACGCACGCTTCGATAGCAGCATCTACAGCAGACCCGCCGGATTCTAGGATTTTTGATGCTTGTCTGATGGCTATTTCTAAATTTTTATTTCTTTCTGGCCCTGGGCCTGCTCCTCCGTGTGCGACTACCGCTGGTATCGTCATATTTTCAGTTCTGTTCTGCTAGGCTTATTGACATTTTGAGATTATTGTGTAACCTTAATTGTAAAATTGTAGCAATTATAAAAATTAAACCAGCCACCCTGAATGAAGTATGATATGTCCACAATCCTGTTTCTTCAACGGTTACAGACCATAAATACGCAGCCAACAATGGCCCAAAAATCCTAGCTAATGCGCCGTATCCTTCTTGTGCGCCCATGACCGTCCCTAATTCATAGCCTCTTTTTGAGGATTCGAAGGTTAATAGTGATGATTGGGTAGGAGAAAATAATCCATTACCAACAGCAATAAATGTAGATGAAAGAAAGATTAACCAACTTAAATGGCCAGGAACATAGGGTATACTTGCGATTCCGACTCCACAAATTACTGTACCAAAAATCATCAATTTATCTAAATCAAATTTATTTGTAAGTCTTCCAATCAGGCCTCCTTGAACAATCACGCCAAGCAATCCAATATATGCGAAAACCCAGCCATTCTCCATGGCACTAAAATCCAAACCCCCGTCCTCAATACTCATTGCGGTGAATAAAATAAATATCCCATGTATCATACTAAATCCCATAATAAATAAGAAATTAGTGAGAACTAAAGTTGAGATGATTGGTAATCTCATTACTTTTCTGATATTATTGAAAACATCGTATAAGCCGATAAAGATGCCATCATCAATTGATTCAGTTTTGGATTTCAAACTTTCTGGTAATTTTATGAATGCTAAAAATAGAGAAGCCAAAGATAAGACACTGGATAGGAGACAGGGTAGTAAATAAGGATATTTTATCCAAAATGCTGTATCAAAAGGCCCGCCTATTCCGTTAGCAGGATTAGAAAGTAAACCTCCTATGAAAGGCCCAATCATAAAGCCAAGACCGAAGGCTGCTCCAATTGCTCCCATCCTACTGGCTACCATATTTGGACTACTAATATCTCCAATATATGCCCTAGCAACTGCTATATTTCCGTTACCTGCTCCGGCTAAGAACCTAGCAATTAAAGCCATCATCAAACTTCCAGAAAGGCCAAAAACAGTAAAGAAGATTGTATTCATTAACAAACCAAATAATAATATTGGCCTCCTCCCGATTCTATCACTTAGAGAACCAAGAATAGGAGTGAATATGAATTGGGCAAGTGAGTATATGGATATTATTATACCAACCCACAGGTCTCTCTTTCCCATATCCGTAATTCCTTCGGAAGTAGCCAAATCTTGCACAAAATATGTCAAAAAAGGTATCACAATCGTGAATCCTATCATATCGATGAAAACTACTAGGAACAGTATTAACATTGGCGATTTTTGAGCATTATTCATAGATTTTCGGTACTCCGATTTCATATTTATTTATCGTCAAGAGTCGTAAAGAGTTATGCTGAAGGCTGTACATCTTTACCAGTAGAGATTGTATCAACTACATGTGCAAGCCTTTCTACAAGACTAATCTTTTCTTCTGACCCAACTAAAGCATGATGGAGGACTTCATCCAAAGAATCCACAGGAATTATTTTAACAATATTCTCCCATTTTTCATCAATTAATACATCTTGCATATTTGAGCGGGGGATGATTACTCTTTGTATTCCTGATTTCGCTGCTGCTTCAATCTTTGCAGTGACCCCCCCAATTGGCAATACTTCTCCCCTAACAGATAAAGAACCAGTCATAGCGAGATTTTGATCTATAGGAATCCCTTCAAATGCGCTAATGATAGCAGTAGCCATGGTTATTGATGCACTGTCACCATCCACATTGTGAGTTCCGGGAAATTGAACGTGAATATCGAAGTCTTTGATATCTTTTCCAGTTAGTTTTTTAACTACTGCGCTTATATTTACCACACTTTCCTTTGCTAAATCTGATAGTCCGCCAGTAGCTATAACGTGCCCTGAACGACCTTGAGAAGGAGTGACCATAGCCTCTACAGGTAAAACGATACCAGAGTAGTCAGATAATCCACTGTCGGCACCGAGAACTGCTAGACCATTCACTCTGCCTATGCGATTCCCGCTGTTGACCAGCATCGAATAATCGGCCTGTCTTTCTATGTATCTATCCGCAACTTGCTGCTCCAATGGTTTTGCAATCATCCTAGCCCGAATTACATGTTCGGAACGAGTTAGTGGAGCGCCTTCTTCAGCTGCCAAATCTCCCGCAATTCTAACCAAACCACCTAATTCACGTAACCTTAGAGAAAGTTTTCCTCGGCGCCCACTTCTTCTTTGAGCCTCTTTGAGTATTAATGAAGTGGCGTCTGAGTTAAAATGTGGTATGGGTTTACCAGAGGATTTAGATTGTTCATTGTTGATTTCTTGGGCTATGAAACGTATTAAACGTCTTCTATTTCGAACTGTATCTTTCATGTCAGTATTCACATACACTTCATAACCATACCCTCGAATTCGGCTTCTCAGGGCTGGGTGCATTTGCTGGATTCCATCTAAATTACCTGCAGCAATTAATATGAAGTCGCTGGGAACAGGTTCAGACTTCGTTAAAGCCCCTGATGATCTTTCCGATCGACCACTTATTGATAATTTTCTTTCTTGCATTGCTACAAGAAGAGCCTGTTGTTCTTCCATCCTGAGCATGCGTATTTCATCTATGTAAAGAACTCCTTTATTGGCCCTGTGAACTGCACCTGGTTCTACTCTTTCGTGAGCTGGTGTGGCAAGGTCAGCGCCCGATTGAAATGGATCATGTCGAACATCGCCTAATAAGGCACCTGCGAGAGTTCCAGTGGCATCGACAAATGGTGGTTCTTCGTTTAGATCGTGTTTAATTAATAATTTAGGCATGTTTGCTTCTTCTCCGGCCGTTAATCTTGTTCTAAGAAAGAAGTATCCAAAAATAAGCAGGAATGACCCGAAAATAAAAGTAAGTATATCTCCAGTACTGATTGTTGCCAATAGTAATGCTGAACCTACAACAAGGGCTATGAATAATAAGGTACGATTAGTTTTTTCTTTTTGAATTCTAACCTGCGCCTTTCTCTCAGAAAGTATTCTAGAGCCCCTACCGGCAGGAACTGTGCGAACTCTCGGTTCATTTTCATCATCTATGTTTCTGTATACTAAAATATCTTCCAAATGTTCTTTGGGAAGAAATTCAGTCATAGATCTAGCGAGCATAGATTTTCCAGTTCCCGGCTCACCAACCATTATCACATGCCTTCTCTGTTCTGCTGCTTTTCGAATGACAATTGCTGCTGCCTCTTGGCCTATAACCCGATCGACTAAATTTTTAGGTATTGGTACATCAGCAGTTGACCCCATCTTGACATCTTTTATCCATTCTTCTACTGGAATATCGCATATCTCGTCTTTATCCTCTGAAACGCCGAATATCGAACCTTCGGACCATGAATCAATAGGATCCACAGGATTATCATCTTGATTTTCTTGAGTATTCTTACCACTCATACCAATCCCCCGCGTTAAGTCCTGAGCATGTAACCTTCTTGAAGGTGTGTTACTGGAGTGAAGTATCATACAAATAAATTTTTAAAAAATATTTGTGTGAATAATATTATTGCTTATGAATTTTTTCTGACAGAAACTAATAATGCTCCACCTAATATGGATATTATACTCAAAAATACCGAAAATCCTGGAAGAACAGATTGCCCTGCTCTGTATTGTCCATTATCACCGACACCATTTCCATCCATGTCTTCTGTTTCATCGGGATTATTTGGAAAGGCATCATGTAAATCTATGACTCCGTCTCCATCAGAATCGATATTACCAGAATTCATATCAGTATCTTTATTCGCATAGAATTTTAGTTTTTCAGGAGTCTCTCTGATCCATCCTTCTGAATCTACTGCATCTACATCTAATGTGATGTAGTCTCCATTTACCAATCCACTTCCACTTTGGGGAATAACGGAAAAGGAATCTAGATTATCTACTGTGCCGTAGGAATGACAAATTCCAGTAACACCATTACAAATATTCCAGGTAATTTTAATTGAAGACAATTGAACCTCCCCTATGTTTTCGACTTGAAAAATAGGATCTGATCCATAAGCAATTGAATCAAAAGAGACAGATAAGTCACCTATATTGTATTCATCATTCCACGTAAGAATTTTATTTGACATTACTGATATGTAGAATGAATTTATAGTGGAAGCCCCATGTCTATCTGTAGCAGATAAAGTGATAGTTTTAGTCCCCGGAACATCATAAATGATAAATAATTCATGAGAGATTGGATCAAGTGTGGCGGCCCCGATAGGATTACTAGATACAGAAGTCCATATTTCATTGGTAGGGTCATCGACATCTGTTAAAAAATCAGAGAAATCAAATATTGTCATCTCGTTTAATTTAACTTCAGAGTGACTAAATTGAGATACATCAATAGTAGGCGGGTCATTTATATTCAGAACGTGAAAAACGATACTAGTGTCTGAAAATTGCACACCATCAGATGCTCGTAATATAATTTCAGCGGCACCGAAGGAATCAAAATCAAGTGTTGAAACTGTAATGGATTGACCAGATATAGACGCGTCAACTAACGAGTCATTGGAATTAGACAATATAGATAAAATTAAATTTGAGGGCGAAACAAATGTTCCGTTCGAATCAGTATCGGTTAAATATTCAGATAATCCCATACTGAAAGAAGAGCCTTCGTTAATCGATTGTGAAGAAATAGGAGACCATCTTGGTGCACCATTTTCTACAACGTTGAACATTATCATACCATTGTTGGTATCTTCACCGTCAGAAATAGAAACAAATATTCCCTGAGGAACAGAGTTACCATTATCCCAAATTACTCTATCAAATTTTACAGACATCTCGAGTGTCGAAGGGTTCCACCCGTAAAATTCTGGATCATTGCTTTCTATTGATAAATCGGACAAATGAGATTCAGAATCAACTACTAGAGCCCAATCATTCAGAGATATTTTTTCCATCATTTCAACCTTCACCACAGGCATTCCCCTGTAATCGGCATCATCAGAATCTAGAACTCTTGGTAAAGAATTACGTAGCTCGAACATTTTTTCAACGACTAACCAATCACTATATTGGCCAGAAGAATCTATCCACTTTATTCTAATATCATAATTTCCAGTATCTGCATGAATATCGGTTTGTAATGTATGAATGAATTTCATGTTATGACCTCCTCCTATAGTTCGGACATCTGTAATCCATGAATCGTCCCAATTAGATAAAGAAGATTTAGAATATTCAAAATAAGGTTGCATTGTAGACATGTCATCGACCAAGTCATTCGGCAGTGCAGAAGACTCAAATTGTATTATTTCCCCTCTATCAATTACTGTTTGACTTGTAGATGTAGGCCTATTAGCAATAGGCGGAAGGTCATGATATGCAAAAGAATCTAAGTAATTATTATTTGAGTTTCTATCTCCTTCCAGATAAGATAGAATAGCCCTAAAAACGGATGAATCTGAAGGATTTAGTGGTATATCAGACGTATCAAACTGAATTAAAAAATCTTGAGTTTCCGATACTTCTAATGTAACTATATCAAAGCTTTCGATAAAGACTTCTTCTGAACCATCAAGTAAATATATAGAAATAATTCCGCCATCAGAGTAAGTATTTACACCGTTGTTTGTTATTTCTAATTCGATATCAAGTAAATCTCCTGTCTGGAAACCAGGGCCCCCATATTGATTCGTAACGGAAAAATCAGAAATTCCGACATCTATCATCGGAATCATGTCTAAATCAATTGCAGTAATGACTGAATTGTAGGTATCATGTGGTCCATCCATTAAGGCGAATACGGGCCAAAAGTTTTCCCATTGAGAGAGTCCAGAGGAAGGTCTAACATCACTTAGTGGAGTTTCCCATATCAGTGTTTGAATACTATTTGGTGATAATGTTAATTCTGTAAATCCATCTGAGCCATTATTTAGTAACCACTGTCTAAAATTATGATGAGGCTTATTTCCATTATTGTAAGCATCTGCGCCTATTTTTTCCGTAATCGCTCCATAAACATAAACAGTAACTACAGAAGATGAACCTACATAAAGTACGTCTAATGAAGTTGTTACTTGATTGGTTGATTGATTAAAGCTAGTATGTATTTGCATATCATAATCATTAGAATCTGAACTCATGCATCCTCCGTTGGAATAGTCAGAATCATAGTAATTAGTCCCGGCTGAACCTACTTTGAAGCAGGTGCCGCTTTGGCGATCAGCAAATGAAAAAACTGGAATTCCAGAAGACGACCCTGTAACATGATCTATACGATTTAGTGGACTTACATCGGGATAATTACCATTGGCTTGAAAAAAGGATACGAAGGTAAAATCTTCAGGGTTAGAAGTTTTAAGATTGGTCAAAGAAGGAGAAGCGCTGCTCATACACGGACCGCACCATTCTGCTCCCACATATTCTCCAAATACGCTGTGCCCAGGACTATTTGCAAATGATTTAGTTTCAGATTCGTTCAGTTGATTATCTGTAATATCTATTTTTTCTGAGAATAAGATACCAGAAAAAGACATTGTGAATATCATCAAAATCATCAAACCACCGGTTAGAGATTTTGGATTATCTACAGTGCACACTGAAAACTCCTGCTGGTTGCATGATATAAATAGAATGGTAAATTTACTTTAAATCTCAGGAATCTATATCTTAAATAATTAATACCATCATTTTAAATTCAATAGAAGGTATTGAAACATAAAAAGAACTCGGATGGCTATGAAAGTAATAGACCCAGAAGAATGGGTTGCGCTAAGAGAGGATGATGGAAGAGCATATTTACTTCAAAAAACTTCGGGGGAAGTCAAAATAAAAGGTCTTGGAAGATTTGATGCCAATCAATTACTCGACGGATATGCAATAGGAGATAGAATATTAGTTGGTCAAAAATCATTAACCATAGTAAAACCAACCCTTGTAGAAGCTAGACGGAACATGTCAAGAAGAGCACAGGTTATCGGTATTAAAGATTCTGGATTTTTAATTTCATGGATGGGCATAGGAATTGGATCGAAAATATTGGAAGGAGGGCACGGTTCTGCTGGATTAGCGATGCATTTGGCAAGTGTGATGGGAGAAAAAGGGATATTAATCTCGATTGAATCAAGACCTGAGCATGCTTCTGTTGGTAAAGAAAATATGGAACGTTTAAGACAAATCTTACCTGAATTTCCGGATTGGCACTTATTTGAAGGAGACTTTAACGATTCAGAAGAAACTGTAAAAAATATATGCGATTCAATAGATGCTGCGATAATTGATATTGCTGAGCCATGGGAAGTCATTCAAATAATTGAAAAATTTTTAAGACCCGGAGGCAAGTTAGCATGCTATTGTCCAACCACAATACAACTTGAGAGATCATGGGAAGCTATCGAAAAAACTGGGATGGTCGTAGAATGGGCTGGCGAAATTATTGAAAGGAAGTGGACTAAAGCGAGTAAGGGTGGAGTCAGGCCGGGAAATACTCCCATAGGACATACTGCATTCCTTATTTTAAGCGCGAAAATTTCTAAAGATGGAGAAAAATGAGGCTGAACAAATTTTTATTTGTAATATCTTTCATAAATATGTAGCCAGTCGGAATAGGTATGAGAAACAGTAGTCATTGGAAATCAACGGCTTACAGGACGCATACAATAGGGCAGATTATAGAAAATGGTTCTGAACTCTTGGGGAAGGAAGTTGAGATTGCTGGATATGCAGAAACAGTACGGGGCAGAGGTGCAATATGCTTCTTGATGCTGCGAGATGGGACGGGAAAGATACAAGCTTTCTTGAAAAGAGATAACATGGATGAAGAAGTATTCAATTCAATACAAAATTTGACTCGTGAATCGACTATTCAAGTTAAAGGCATATTGGCTCAAAAGAGGCCCCCCAAAACTACTGAAGGGGAGCCTACTCCTCCTCCAGAATATGAAATAAACGTTAAATTTGGGATAATTCTTGCAAATTCTATTGCACCGTTACCAGTGGGCGTTATTGATAATGTAAATGTAGGCCTAGACGTGAGGTTGGATAATAGACACTTGGATTTAAGAAGAGCCCATATTAATGCCATGTTTCAATTACGAAGTAAAGTCCTTGAATATGGAAGAGAGCATCTGATCAAAGAGGGATTTATGGAGATGAATAGTCCAAAAATCATTGCTAGTGCATCCGAAGGTGGGACAAATCTTTTTCCTATGATGTATTTTGATACACCTGCTTTTCTGAGTCAGTCCCCTCAATTATACAAGCAATTAGCAGTTTTAGGAGGCTTAGAACGGGTTTTTGAAATTGGACCGGCATTCAGGGCAGAAAAACATGACACCTATCGTCATCTTAACGAGTTTATTTCCTTTGATATAGAGGGTGCTTGGATGGATGATGAAGATGTAATGGGCATTCAAGAAAGAATGATACATCATATTTGGAGTAAGGTTGCAGATTTAGATCAAAATCTAATAGATATTATTAATGAATATAGAGTTAATCAAGGGAATGAGCAGGTTACCGTCAAGGTCCCTAATTTACCATTTCCTCGTATTTCTTACTGTGATGCTGTAGAAATTGTAAAACTCGGAGGGGGAGAAATTGAGTGGGGAGATGACATAGAAAGTCATCATTGCGACATCATTGCAGCCCAATATCCAGAATTTCATTTTCTCCCAAGATGGCCGATGTCGATGAAGCCTTTCTATATTCATCACAAAGAGGGCGAAATAGGAAATACAGGAGGTCAATTAAGTAGAGGTTTTGATCTCAACTATGGGAGAGATGAAATGACATCTGGAGGTCAAAGGGAACACCGTGTAGAAGTTTTAGAACAGAATCTCAAAAATATGGGCCTTGATCCTGATGATTTTGCATTTTACACTGATGGTTTCAGGTATGGTGCCCCTCCGCATGCAGGCTGGGGATTAGGTGTAGCAAGACTATTGATGGTTCTTACAGGAGCATCGAATGTAAGAGAAGTCGTATTATTTCCACGGGACAGAAACCGTGTAACACCTTGATTCAACATCATTTGACCGAAAAGAACGGGTATGAGTACCTCTTCCGAGGGATGATAATATGGTAAAGCCAAGGTTTGCGTTCCTGATGTTGAAAGGCCACCCGTATGGATGTGAGATGTTAAAACAAATTCTTTCAGAAGACTTTGTTCCAGAAATCATTATTGAAGAAGATTCGGAAATAGCAGATGTAGAAAAGAAGAAATTCTTGAAAAGAATCGAGGGCAACTCTCTAGCCCCCCCTATTAGAGATCAAGTAAGTAAATTGAATATAGAAATTGTTTCAGTTCCAATTCATAATTCCGAACAAGTAATACCTTTAATCAGGGATATGGAATTAGATTTGATAGTTTTTGGAGGGACAAGGATAATCAGAGGAGATATACTAGACTTACCAAAAGATGGAGTGATTAACTCACATCCGGGTCTTTTACCTGAATGTAGAGGTTCTGCATCACCCGCTTGGTCTGTTTATCATGACATTCCGATAGGGTCATCTACCCACTTTTGTGACAATGGAATAGATACTGGACATTTACTAATAAGGAGAGAAATATCAGTTAACAGAGGGATGACTTATGAGGATCTGTGCTATGAAACGTTATTACTGTCAGGAGTTTTGATGAAAGAGGCTCTGATGGCTTATGATCAGGATCAATGGGGTGAAATAAGAAGACCTCAGGGGGATAGTAATTATCCTACATTCCGCAATGCATCTGAAGAAATTATACAAGTTGTTCGAGAAAAATTACTTGATGAAACTTATGCGCATTACGTAGACTAAGGTGAGAATATGAATAGATTATTGGAAGACAAATTTTCGTTTGCAGATAACATATTAGATGGATATACCGCACTTGTATGTGGTGCATCCAGAGGGATAGGGAGAGCTACTGCTCAAATGCTTGCTAGAGCAGGTGCAAGAGTAGTGGCCTGTGCTAGAAATGAGGTTGAATTGAGCAATGTTGTTTCTGAACTTCATGGCAGAGGCCATATTTCGCTAGTGATAGATCTGGAAGAAATTGAATTGATTGAAGAAAGGATATTGAAATTACTAAATGAAGTTGGGGAAATTCAAATATTGATAAATAATTCTGGAGGGCCTCCTGGAGGGCCGTTGATCGAAAATGAGATTAATGACTTTGATAAGCCATTTAAGAGGCATTTATATGCATCTCACATCATAACCAAACTATTAATTCCAGGGATGGAAAAAGGTCGGATGGGAAGGATAATAAATATCATTTCTACATCAGTCAGAGAGCCCATAGATAATATCGGACTTTCGAATACATTGAGAGGTGCAATGGGCTCATGGTCCAAATCATTAAGTAGAGAATTAAGTCCCGATATTACAATAAATAATATATTACCTGGTTTTACAGATACCGATAGATTATCTTCCCTTTCTGAATCAATTTCGGATAGGACTGGAAAAGGTGTTGATGTAGTTCGAAGAGAATGGATGAATAGTGTCCCCATTCAAAGATTAATACACCCATTAGAGACTGCAAATGCAATAACTTGGTTAAGCTTACCAAGTAGTGGAGCGATTAGAGGAATTAGTCTTGCAGTCGATGGTGGGAGAATGCGGTCCATTTGAGGGATACTATGGAATTTGATATATTTTTTTCAATCTCTCAAACTCCAGACTCTTCCGGATATATTCCGACAGAGAGAGGAATGTTCAGAAGTTTCTTTGATCAAGTAGAACTTGCCGATAAATTGGGATTTGGCGTAGGTTGGGTAGCTCAGGCCCATCTTTCAACTGAAGTTCAGAAAATGAATAAAAGACCAGTAGTTCCCCATTATCCTGGAGAAGTTGGGCTTTGCACAGATTTTGTTCAAATTGCTCGTGAAATGTTCATAAGAACGAAAAAAATGGAAGTGGGTAGTGCTGTAATGAGTATACTTGCTAGTGGGGGGCCGATAGCTCATGCTGAAAGAATTGGTGCCTTTCTGACATTACATGGAATGAAAGAAAATGAAGAGCGTCGTTTGCATATTGGTTATTCTGCAGGGAGATTTGAATTCATGGCCAGGCCTTATGGAATAGTTCCGAGAAATGAAATAGAAGAGGTTGCTTGGCCCGCTTTAAGGGGGCAAATTTTTGCCGAAGCGAGCGAAATATTTCTAAGACTATTAAATGGAGAAGTCATATCCAGCGAAAATATTAGAAAAACAGTACTAAAAAGAGATAATTTTTATACGGAAAAAGATTGGATTAGAGTTCAGGAAGTTACAAAAAGATATTATTCATTAGATTCCTTACCTCAAGAAATAGAAGTACCTCAAAGATATCAATTTGAACAGATAAAAACTATACCTAGGAACTGGAGAAGAGAATTGTTGAATGTAGTAATAGGAAGTCATGACAAAAAAATACAAATTGAAGCAAACAAATGGAGGCCGGTACAAGTATTCAATCTGAGCATAACTCCTCCACACATCATTGAAGAAACACATCAAAGATTTGCAAAGTATTATCACCATAAAGGAGGGCCTTGGAAAAGAAGTATGATGCCACGAACTATTATGGTATTCATCAATGATGAAGAGGATTTATCTGATGAAGAAAAAAGTGCTGCAGCAGAAAAAGAAGCTAGAGAAGCATTATCGATATATTGGAATGCATTAGAAGGCACGATAGATCCTAATAAATTGGAAAGGGCTACCGATAATGCAGTAATTGGTAATGTTGAGCAAGTTACAGCCCAAATATTAGATAGATTTGACAAGGATGATAGATTGATGTGTTGGTTTGATTTCTTTAACCATGACAATGAGCGGGTAAAAAGAAATATGAGTGCTTTTATGAATAAAGTGGTACCTATGATAAATGAGGCAGAATAATATGACTGAAGAATTTAACCACAGGCCATCTAGTGTATCCCCTGGTAGGCCAGGTTCAGAAATATATCCAAAAACTCCACTCGGAGAAAAATTCTCAGGTATTGCAACTGGAAGAGATGTAGAATGGGAGCCATTAGTTGATTTTAGGAGGATGGATATATCAGAAAATACCATCCATGGGGCTATTGCCTGGGCGCATGGAGATGAGATAATTCATTCATTTGGAGGAAATGTTTTGGTATATGGGAGATCCATGATGAAACCATTGATGATGAAAACTTTTGCTGATGCCTTGGAAAAAGAGAATATTACGTGGGAACAGAAGGCCATAGCGTGTTCCTCACACAATGGTGATACAGAGCATGTTGCTGCTGCTCAGTCTCTTCTGAGTGAGTCTGAATGGGGATTAATGCAGTGCCCATTGGATGTTCCTTTGATACAATTTGGTAGGCAAGTAAGAAGGCCCAGAAGGTGGTTCCATACTTGCTCGGGAGAACACTCTGCCATGCTAAGAGGTATGCGTAGAATGGGAATGAGCAGGGCGGGTTACACATTACCTAGTTCAGAGTGGTTTCCTAAGTTCTTAAACGTCTTAAGAAGATTGATGAACAAACCAAATTGGGATCCAATTAGAGTTGCGAAGGATGGATGTGGTTTGCCAACCGTATCTAATACAGTAGATGAATTAGCAGTTATGTTTGCTGGCCTAGCATCTGAAAAGGATGATGATTGGATATGGGAAGCAATGAATAAAAGTCCTGACTTAATTGGAGGTTTTAATAGACTAGATTCAACATGTATTAAGTCAGGAAAAGGTAGTTTAATAGCAAAAGAAGGGGCAGATGGATTACTTGGTTTATCCGTTATTCATCCTGATTGGCCAAAGGGTCTTGGGATTGTAATCAAGATAGCGCATGGATGGAATTCACAAGCTACTTGGTATGTTACAAGAGCAGTATTAGGAGTATTGGGGATTGAATTGAGGAATCCCTACCCATTACACAGACAGAAGGCATTTATTGTTCCTGGGATAGTTCCTTCCAAATATCTTGAGGTTCTTGAAGAAGTAGTTACATGGGATGAATGGGATCCTAATCAAGATAGTTTTTCTCTAGATTGGAAAGAATATGCTGCAAATTCTACTAGATTAAATCCTTTTGGAAATGAAGGCATAGAGGGGCATTAAGTTGCGATTAAGGAATTATGTTAATGGAAATTTTTGTTCACATGCAAATGAAGATTGGATTACAAACTTGAACCCTGCAACGGGAGAAGAGATATGTAAAGTCCCCATATCGAACTTTGAAGATGTTAACAAAGCGATATACGCAGCAAAGGCTGCTCACCCCAATTGGAGTAAAATTACGCCTGATGAGAGGGCGGATTGGTTAGAAAAAATAGCAGACAAATTGGAAGAAATGTTTGAAGAAATAGCTCAGTTGGAAAGTGTGGACACTGGAAAACCAATCTCATTATCTAGAAGTGTGGATGCTAGTAGGTCCGTTGCCAACTTCAGATTTTTTTCTAAATTAATTAAAGGCATGGAAATAGAAGAATTCAAGATGGAAGATGCTACAAATTATGTGATTAAAAAATCGATTGGTGTTGGAGCATTGATTACCCCCTGGAATTTGCCACTTTACCTATTATCTTGGAAAGTTGCGCCTGCAATAGGAATGGGTAATACAGTTGTCTGTAAACCAAGTGAGCTAACTCCGATGACGGCAGATTTACTTATGCGTGCTGTTCATGAAATTAACTTACCTGCAGGAGTAATAAATTTAGTTCATGGAAATGGCATAGAAACTGGCAGATTACTAGTAGAGAATTCGAATATTGACTTTGTTTCATTCACGGGAGGAACTGTTACTGGATCGAAGGTTGCATCGGCTGCAGCATCATCTTTCAAGAAACTTAGCCTTGAATTAGGAGGTAAAAATTCGAGCATAGTTTTCGCAGATTGTGATTTTGAAAAAACTATCGCAGGGATAGTCAGATCGAGTTTCTTAAACCAAGGCCAGATTTGTTTATGCGGATCGCGTATTTTTATTGAAGAAGAAATATATGAAGACTTCAAAGCAGGTTTAATAGATGCTGTGGAAAATATGAAGATAGGAAATCCACTTGATGAAGAGACGGATTTGGGAGCATTAATTTCAAAAGAACATTATAAAAAAATAGAATATTATTCTAGTTTGGCTGTAGAGGAAGGAGGGACCTTACTAACTGGAGGAATACCCTGTGTGCCAAAGGATTTGCAGAATGGTAATTGGATTTCTCCGATAATAGTAGAAGGTTTGAGTCATGAATCGAGATGCTCTACAGAAGAAATTTTCGGCCCTATAGTAACATTGCATAAATTTAAAGAGGAGTCTAATTTAATAAAAATGGTCAATAATACAAGATATGGACTCGCGGGAAGTATTTGGACAGGAGACGTAGAAAGAGGGAGGAAACTTGCTGAATCGATAGAGACAGGAATGATTTGGATTAACACATGGTTACATAGAGATTTGAGAGTTCCTTTTGGAGGCGTCAAAGATAGCGGCGTTGGAAGAGAAGGTGGCAGATGGAGTTTAGGATTCTTCTCAGAGCCCATGAATATATGCATTAAACATGAATAATACAGCAACTCTGAAATTCTATTAACTCGCGTATGCAAATATGGTTAAAGCAGGCATAGTTGGTTTGGGTTACTACGTCCCTCCAAAAATTATGACTAATGATGACTGGGCAAGCTTAGTTGATACCAGCGACGAATGGATTACCACAAAAACTGGCATAAAAGAACGGAGAATAGCCAATAAAGATGTTTGTACTAGTGATTTAGCAGTTTTGGCATCATTGGAAGCTATTAAAGATGCAAATATCAAGCCTGATGATATTGATCTAATCATTCTTGCCACAAGTAGTCCAGATGTTCCGCTTTCATCAACTGCAAGTATTGTTCAACACAAACTTAATTGTAATAATGCAGGATCTTTTGATATCAATGCAGTTTGTTCAGGTTGGATTCATGCCCTAGAAATAGGAGCGAAATTCGTTATTGATCCTAACTATGATAATGTTTTGGTAGTTGGTTCTGAAGTTTACAGCAGAATACTTGACTGGGAAGATAGATCAACTTGTGTTTTATTTGGAGATGGGGCTGGAGCAGCAATATTACAGAAAGTAGAAGGGAGGAAGGGGGTAATAGGTAGTTGGTTAAAATCTGATGGTTCGGGAGCAGAAGTTATACAGATACCGGCTGGAGGAGTTAGAAAACCCTTACTTTCCAAAAATTTTATTCATAGTGAGCAATACTTTCACATGGATGGGAGGGCGGTATGGAATTTTGCCGTTGAGGCTTTTCCACAGGCAGTAATGGAAATTTTAAATCGGATCGGTATGGAAGTAAAGGATATTGATATGATAATACCGCATCAGGCTAATTACAATATCATCAAAGCCGGAATGGAAAATCTTGGATTGCCGATGGATAAAGTATTTACAAATTTAGATAAATATGGAAATACAGCTGCAGCAAGTGTGCCTATTGCTTTAGCAGAATCAGTCAAAGAAGGAAAAATTAATCAAGGAGATTTGATAATTACAGTTGGTTTTGGAGGTGGTTTGGCATGGGGTGCAAATGCCATGATATGGTGAATCCGAATTTTCAACCTACGGGTTCTCCACCTTCAACCAAGAATGCTAACCTTCGAAAACCATTAATTTTTATTAGATAAGTGATTGTTGATTCTGGTAGCGATACTGAAAGAACTGACTTTATGGCTTTCTCGTCATTAATTGTTGATAGCATTAATGCCGTTGCTCTTACTCTCCATCCCTCATATTGATTTCTATTTTCCAGAGGGAATCGGATTACATTCCAACCTGCATCTTCATATAGTTCTGCAGAGGGATTATCACTAGTGAAAAAAGAACCACTGGTTCCATGATATTTTTCAGCATGAGAAACCCACATAGGAGGATTATCGATATCAGGGATACTAACTATTTTGACCTTATCATAACCTTTTTCATTTTTTAACCAAAGATTTAACATTTCTTCTCTTTCTTTATAATTCCAGGGATTTTTCATAGATTCCTCTTTATTTGAGGAACCTATGCATATGACAAGATGTGCATCTGGAGAATTAGTTAAACGCCATTCTTCTGCGGCTTTAATCAGTAAAGTGTGCCCCAAATGCAAAGGTTGAAAACGACCTAATATGACAAGAGCAGGATCTGACACAATATTCGGAGGTGGGGGATGTGATTTTAGTTCGTTTTCATTCATATATATACCTCAGAAACTTTCAATCTTAACTTTACCCAAATACCACAATTCAGATTTCAAATAGTCTCGGCCTATCATCAAATCCAGTTCAGTATGTGAGTTTTTTGTGATAAAAGAGAATAATGATTTACTTAATTCATTATGTGAGTTCATGGTAGGTATGATCTTAGGATCCTCAGAAGGCTCCATTGTTTCGCCTAATTCCTCTCTTCTAGTCATCCAGTCAATTACGATAGATTCAGTAAAAGAACGTTGATCTAATTTGGAAATGTTGTTATGAAAATTTTTCCATATATCGGGCTCTAGAAAATCATCTATATTCATAACTTTTTTATCTAAAAAGGGCTCTATATAAAGGAATAATCTTGCATCCCAACAGGACCATTTGGCAACAGAGGACCACTTTGCAAGCAATAGAATTAAATCATTTTTTAATTCAATGGTAATGTCAGAAATTTTGTCATTAGTTACCAGTAAATTTTCATTTTTATCAAATATATCTAAAATATCTCCTTCAATATCCACATCAAAATCTCGGTGGAAATCTAGGAAACTTTCTGGCCTGATAACAGATAGTTCTTTATTATTAAGTAAATTAATTAGGTCCGATACAGTATGATTAGATATATAATTGAAAGATTCTCGATCAACTAAATAGAGTATTACATCCGCCATTTGTATTAACCCCCATCGCGTAAGTAGAATAAGCCTTACTCCCCGTGAGAAATCCAATATTAGCCACCGGATTCAATAACATGTGCCCCAGCGTTGAACATGTAAACTATAATAATTCAGACAAGATTAGTAAGGAGAGAGAAAGCAATGGCGACCATTGAAGAACAAATCAAGTCATTGGAGGATGAAATAACAAAGACGAAATCAAATAAGGCCACACAGGGGCATCTTGGCAAGCTGAAGGCTAAAATAGCAGCATTGAGAGAAAGGAAAGAAAAAGCTCAGGCCCATGCAAAGGCTAGTGGCGGTGGACCGGGATTTGAAGTTAAGAAATCTGGAGATGCGTCAGTGGCATTGGTAGGTTTTCCGAGTGTTGGGAAATCTAGTCTTATCTCGCAACTTACCGAAGTGGAGTCAGATGTTGGAAATTTTGCGTTTACTACATTGACTTGCATACCGGGGCTAATGGAGCATAAAGGTGCCAAAATACAGATTTTAGATCTTCCTGGACTAATCAAAGGGGCTGCAGAAGGAAAAGGTAGAGGGCGAGAAATATTGAACGTAATAAGAGGGTCAGACATGGTTCTTTACGTGGTTGATCCATTTCAGGAGTCGCACTTCAATATACTAGATTATGAATTATGGAGAGGAGGGCTTAGGCTAAATCAACCAGTCCCTCAAGTTTTCATAACTAGGACGAATAGAGGAGGAATTGTAGTTAGGTCGACTATAAAACAAACTAATTTGACAGATGAAGAAATACAAGGAATTGTGAGAAGTTTTGGAATTGTTTCTGCCACTGTGACTCTTAGGACTAATGTTACAGACGATAATATAGTTGACACATTGGCGGGAAATAGAATATATAGTAATGCCGTGATTGTGCTTAACAAAGTTGATTTAGCAAATGAAAGGGATTTGGAAAGGGCAAGAGATAGTTTGCCAGATGGATGGCCCGTACTCCAAGTTTCTGCAAAAACTGGTTTTGGAATAGAGGATATGAAGGATTTTATTTATCAAAATTTACACTTTATGTCAATATATCTGAAGCCCCAGGGACAGGAAGCGGATATGATTGAACCATTGATTGTAAAAGACACATCGACTGTAAGAGATGTTTGTGTAAAATTACATCGTGATTTTGTTAGGAAATTTAGATATGCAAGAGTCAAAGGGCCAAGTGCGAAATTCGATTGGCAAAGAGTTGGTTTAGAACATACCCTAAAAGACGGAGATGTACTATCTATAATTACAAAAAAATGAATAATGGGGTGTGAGATAATAGCAGAAGACGAGAAATATGGAGATATCATTCCTCGTGCAGAGATGAGGGAACTAATACAATATCTTCAGAATAGGTCATATGCTTACATTATTGTATTCATTCTAGGTTTTTTAATCGGATATCCCATTAGTGAAGAAATAATCGAGTGGTTTCTTCGTTCTGAAGGATATAAGCCTAGCAATGTACAAATAATCATTTTACAACCTATGGAAGTAATATTACTACAACTACAAATGGGGAGTCAAATTGGCCTTTTACTTCTAATTTTTGTGTTTATAATCGACATTGCCACTAATACTCGAAAAATAAGTAAAAAAACTAAAGGAGTAAATAAGTATAATTTTGATTGGAAAATTGGAAAAATAGTACCAATAATACTAGTCTCTCTATCATTGGCTATGATGGGACTAATTTATTCTCATGAAATATTGATTCCTATGTTACTTAATTATTTATCCCAGGATGTGACATCTTCTGGTCTGTCTTCAACTTGGCGTCTTAAATCATGGATAACTTTCATAACTGGAATATATTTTTCTTCAATAATCGGCTTTCAAATACCTTTACTGACAATATTATTGATTAGAGTAGATTTGGTCAATAGAGAATCTATTTTAGAAAATCGTCGAATTTTATGGTTTTCAGCACTTTTATTTGGTGCGTTAATATCTCCACCGGATCCACTGTCGTTATTCTTGGTAGGAGGTCCGATGCTGATTCTACTTGAAATATCGTTGATAATAGATAGAATATTATTTAACTAAAAAATATCTTTGAATTAATTCAAATTACGGTTAAGGGCGTCTTCTGCTTGTGCATCCAATCTCCCCTGTTCAACATCTACCGATTTCAAAATTATAGCGCCTGCTAAAATGAGAATTGCAATGCTAAGAATACCTACTCTACTATCAAATATTACAGTCATGATTCCGTAGATGAGGGGTCCCAATAACGCTGCTACTTTACCGAAGAAACCAAAGAAACCGAAAAATTCAGCACTTCTTGTTTCAGGAACCATCTGGCCAAAGAGGCTTCTAGCAAGGCCCTGAGACCCTCCGAGAACCGAGCCCATGGCTGCACCAAGTATTATGAATTGAAATCCTACGCTTAACCCCAAAGGCTCCCAAACGTATTTGCGTGCATTTTCTGGTACAAAGTCTAATACTCCATCGCCAAGATTAGTAGGATGATCTATTCCCACATTTGAAGAATATGTGCCACCATCTTCGTGTAATATACTAACACTAAATCTGGTATCATCGAAGCTAGCCAATATCCCTGACGCTATCAATTCCGCAGAAGTAATGGAAATAGATTTTACAAATTTTTCTCCTGTCTCGGGCCATTGCCAGTCATATAAGACGTATTCTGTAACATATTTATCTTGTTTTAGAGGGAGATAGTCTATCCAATTTTTTACCCATTCTTGCTCATCGAATTCGGAATTGGAGAATTCAATTTTTTGTGCCAAGCTAGGGGCCGAACTAGACACAGTAACTATGTAAAGGTCTTGAGATTCATCCCATTCATACATAATATCATGTTGTTCGTGAGAATCTAATTGCAGTGGCGCAAATGCCAGGGCAGCAAAACAGAGTACAATCCAACCAATTAACGATGCTGTAAGAGCCTTTTTGGTACCTATTTTTTCAGCCAATTTCGTAAAGGCAAGTGCAGAAGGAGCTGCAACAATCTGAACCATCAATATTGCAATCATCAAAAAAGTAGTCCCAATTCCAAGGACAACAGGGCCATATATCCCGCCTAATGCAGTAACAGTATTTATCCCATCAATAAAGAAGAAATATGCTAACATGTAGATGAATAGTGTTCTAAATCTTGGTACTTCACTAAGAGTTTTTTTAATTTCTGAAAAAGCTAACTTTGCAGAATCTAAAATAGATAAAGCTTCCATTTCATTTTCTATAATAGGTTCAGGGACCCACTTGAATGTCAGTAATGCAAAACCATACCACCATAATCCAGATGAGGCCATTATTGATGGTATTACCCATGAATACATTTCTCCATCTGAGTCGACGAGTACTAATGTCATTACTAAATGAATGAGTAATAATATCCCTCCTCCAAAGTAACCATAAGCAAATGCTTTATTTGAAATTGCATCCATTTCATCGTCTGTCCCCATATGAGGCAATAGTGAGTTGTAAAATACGCTGGCTCCATTTAAACCAACATTAGCAATTACGAACATAACCATTAACCAAACCCATTGAGTATTGATTGGAAGAAGTGGTGCGGCTGCCAATAGTAAGGTTCCACCAGCTCCGACGTATGTCAATATCCTAAGCCACCACATCTTGATTGCCCGACGATCGGCTATTACTCCAAAGGAAGGGCTTACTAGTGCCACTAGTAATGCCGCACCAGACACAGAAAATGACCAAATGGCATCGCTTGTGAAGTCGATTGAGCCTATGGTAGTAGTCAAACCATTTGCTTTCAGAAACAAATAAGCAAACCATAAAGGAAGTACTGCAACAGTAACACTTGTCTCAAATGAAGACTTTGCCCAGTCAAAATATGCATAACCTCTAACTGCTTCCGGATTAGATTTCCGGTCTAATTCTATTGTCCCTGACATGATGATACCTATCTTCCCGGAGATGTTCTAGGGTTTTATCATTGGGGCGAATCTTAAGAATTAATGATGAGAGTTATGTACGAACATAATTTGGAGCTGACATGACAAATTCAGCGGGATGGGTGCAACCAAGAGAAAATTCAATTGAAGCAATAACCTATGGAATGCAAGTTAGTGACGGAGTAGAGTTTGACCTTAGGTTAACCGAAGATGATCGACTAGTCCTTCATCACGATTCTAAAACAGAATTTGGAGACTATCCTGAATCCATGAAAATGGATGAACTTCCAGATTATGTTGAAACATTGGATGAATTATTAGAAGATAAAAACTTCATTAAAAGGTGGACGGAAGAAGGGGCTTTTTCTTGTATTGAATTAAAACCGCCGCATCCATCCAGCGGTAAGGCTGGTGGCTGGATTGGAGGGAAGTCCAGGGAACTGCACATGATCAAAATGATACAAAAATTAGAAGAGTCTTTAGAGTCATTGAATCTAGGTGAAAGTAGTACAATAATCTATTCATTTGAACCAAAACTAATCTCAGCAGCAAAAAAAATAGGGAGTGAATATAAATTTAGTATAATTAGGCCATATATCAGGCAATGGGGTACTTGGCAAACTCAACGAATAGCTGCTATACCCTCATTTTTATCTAATTCACTTCCTAGGTTGATAGATAAACAAAGAAGAGAAGGTTCTCCTATGCTACCTTGCTCGATGCAGTATCTAAAAGGCATCGAAAGTAGGGTTAATTTTGGAATGACTGTCGGCCTAAGAGGCAAGAAGCTTGAAAGATTGAATAAGTATAGAAGAGGTTACCCGATTTATGTTTGGCCATGTCAATCAATAGATGAAAGGTTGCTGCTGGATGCAGGACTTACTGGGATAACTGACCATTTATCTCCTGAATTGGTAACATTAGATACAGGTCATGCACGTTGGACAAAACCATCGACGCAACCCCTCACGGATAAAAAAAGGCAAGAATTAGATAATGCCCCAGAAATAGAACATAAGGATTTAGTCTCGGAATTTAGTAAAGAAATAGCCCCTTGGCATGAATTATCAAATAAAGAAAGAATAGATTTTCTAACTAATTGGAGTAAAAAATGGGAATGGGAAAGGAGTATTGAGACCATAATGAAGGAGACTAGTGATACAAATATGCCATGGGAAGTGTCAAGAATAATTGGCCATAGAGGAACTGGAAAGACTCATAGTAAGTAAATCTAAAGTCTCCTTTTTGGCTGATTTTCAGCTAGATATTTAGGCCTATAAATTGGAGTTCCGCGGCCATCCCTTGAGTTTCTTTCATCCATTATTTGTGCACAAATTCCGGCTACTCGCGCCCAACCAAAAAACGTAGTATAATAGTCTGGTTTTCTGAAGCCAACTGAATGTAGTAAACTACCACTTGCCAAATCAACATTAGGATATGGATTACTTATTTTTGGTATTTCTTTTAATATTTCAGGAACAATTTCTCGTAGCGCTTTAGCTATTTTGAAATTTGGATCGTCGGGGCATACTTTTTGTCCTAACTCTATTAAAAGTCGGGCACGAGGGTCTTCGGCCCTAAGCACACCATGGCCAAATCCATAAATTGGCCTACGTGCAGCTAATTCTGAACGAACAAATTTTTCTATCTCAGAATGTTCTGAGGTGCCAATACGTTGGACAAACTCCAAGCATGACTGGTTGGCCCTTCCATGCAAAGGACCTGATAGTGCATTCATAGCACTTGCCAGAGATGCATAAACTGATGCCCTTCCCGATGCAACTGCTTTACCTGAGAAAGTTGACAGATTTCCCCCTCCATGATCCATGTGTAATATGAAAAAGAATTTTATTACACGTGTCATTTTTTTGGCTTCTTCTCCATCTTTTCCCAGCATATGAACAAAATTTTCTACCAATCCTAATTCTGGTTTTCGAGGCCTAAGTGATTCTTTTTTACCTCCTCTGAGTAAGAAAATTCGAGCCATTAGTTCTGGCATTCTGGCTATTAAATTAATAGAGTCAATTCGGACGTCCCCAGTAGTCTCAGCAGCACCTAATGCCATGATGCCTATGGAAAGCCAATCCATGGGATGCCCACTTCCAGGAGTTAAAGATTCCAATACCCTTAATGCACCAGTCGGCATCTCCTCTGCTCTATGAGTGAGTTCTTTTCGAAAAGTGATAGATTGTTCTGGTGTAGGTAAATGCTTATTCAGGAGAAGGAAGATTACATCTTCTTCTTCCATGTTTGCTAAATCACTAACAGGATATCCTACGTAATGAACGCCTTCAAGTGGGTCTACATAAGATGTTTTACAAGTTCCCACAGGCATGCCCCTCATACCTGAATTGAGATGTTTGGTAGTAATCGTAAATAGTTCCTCTTCATCGGACATGTAATCTCAGAATTATATCTAGAAGAGGAGTAGTCATAATATCTCCGCTCAATGATGCTTTTGTCATTTATCAAAAAATAAATAAAAAGGCTAAATTAATCCTAATTTTTTACCACATTTTTCAAATGCAGATAGCACTATATCGATATCTTCACGACTTAATCCAGAAGACATTTGTGCACGAACTCTAGCTTTATCTGCTGCGACCATTGGGAAAACAATGGCGCCAACCATTACTCCTTCATTTCTTAGTTCTCTTGACATTTCTTGAGCTTTCTTACTTTCTCCACAAATAACAGGAATGATTGGCGTTTCACTAGCGCCGGTGTCAAAGCCAAGCGACTGAAGATTTTTCCTAAAGTAGTTGGTATTATCCCATAATTTTTCAACATGTTCTGGTTCATCCATTAAAACTTCTATGGATGCTTTTTGTGCAGCGGCCACGGCCGGTGGTTGACTACCAGAAAGTAACCATGATCTACTGTGATTGAGAGCATGTCTTCTGACAACATCACTACCCGCGAGAATTCCACCTTGTACTCCTAATGCTTTGGAATATGAACCAACTTCAAAATTTACTCTTCCCTGTAATCCAAAATGTGAAACGATGCCTCTCCCTTGACCTAGGACGCCTTCACCATGACAATCATCAACAAATATCATTGCATCATGTTCTTCAGCAAGATCAGTTATTTCATCTAGAGGTGCGATGTCTCCGTCCATACTAAAAACACCATCTGTTATAATTAATTTTCTTTCAGAATTTTTATGATCATTGAGAATGTTTTCAAGTTCCCCCATATCATTATGGGCATATACTGACCTAGAGGCTTTAGTTAATCGCACACCATCAATTATTGAGCCATGGTTCAATTCATCAGAAATTATGACATCCTTAGGTCCTTTAACAAGAGTTGGGATTAGTCCAACATTGACGGTGTAACCAGCAGAATATATCAGTGCTGCTTCAACTTCTTTAAATTCTGCACATATTTTTTCAGCTTGTAAATGGATATCTAATGTCCCTGCAATTGCTCTTACAGAACCTGAGCCTGCACCATACTTCTCTATTGCTTCAATAGATGCTTGGACAACTTTAGGATGAGTAGTTAAATTGAGGTAATTATTTGCGGAAAGCATTATGACTTCTTTTCCATCCATGATACTTCGAGGTTTACTAGCTGATTCCAGAGTCGGAGGATTCCAGTCTAATCCTTGTGATTGAAGGTATTCATATTTTTCGCGCATCCACGACATGTCGGCTGCCATGCACTTCACAAGAGGGCATAGTTCATTGATACATCGGAGATTTGAATTGAAAAATCAATACATATACTTAATTCAAATATTGTTTCTGATTTATTTATGGCCCAAGATGTTGAAGTAGTTATTTTAGGAACTGCACAAGATGGAGGCATCCCACAGGCCGGTTGTTCTTGTATGAATTGTATTGGGGCGCACAATGATGGAAAGTTGAAGAGAAACCCCGTATGTTGTGGAATAAAAGGTGCTGATGGTAGTTTTCATCTGATAGAAGCAGGTAGAAAACTTGCTGATCAAATAATGCTGTGGTCAAAAAAAATGAATTTAGAAAATATAAAAAAACCAGAAACGGTATCAATAACACATCTCCATTTAGGGCATATTGATGGTTTGGGGCAGTTTGGAAAAGAAGTGATGAATTGTAAAGATTTTCCCCTATTCGCCAGTATGGAGAACATAAAAATATTAAAAAAAAAGAAAAACTTATCTCCCTTTGACTGTAAACAAATTAAAAGTAATGAAGAATTTTCACCAACAATTACATGTGGTTTTCAATTGAAATTTATCCAAGTACCTCACCGGGATGAAGAAGGAGACACTCATGCCATTTTGATTATAGGACCAAATAAATCATTATTATTTCTACCAGATCATGATTATTGGGATGAAACACTGATGAAATATAATAAAAAAACTATTAGAGAATGGTTATATAGCATGAAAGTTGATTATGCTTTGATAGATGGTACATTTTGGAGCCCCCAGGAGTTAATAGATAGAGAAATGGAAAAAATACCTCACCCAACTATATCAGAAACCATAAAAATGTTGGGTAAAAAACATGTGAATGATCCCGAAATATTATTTTTTCACCTTAATCATTCAAATCCGGTTATAAACATAAATTCAAAAGAAAAACAAACTTTAAACGATTTAGGATGGTCTCTAGCAGAGGATGGACAGGTATTTACCCTGTAATGAAAAATGCCGAACCTTATGAGGGAGGTTTTCCAGACATAGTCATGGACCTGCAGGGCGCAATATCGAGTGGTCTTGGCCGAGCTCATGTTTTCATGGCTCAAAGGCACTATCAAGATCAGTTTAAAAAGATATTAGAAAGTAGTGCTTGGCCTGGAACCTTGAATGTAGATTTATATGAAGAATGTATTGGAAGTTATAACATGTTGAGAGTTATTTCAGGATTGGATAATGGAGAAAAAACAGGCTCTGAAAAAGCATTGAGAATCCAGGGTTTTGAAAGAGAAGGAAAATCTTTTGGAGGTGCTACAGCATTTAGAGCAAAAATTTCGTCAGATAAAAAAAAATGGATTGATTGTGCAATCTTAATTCCAGATTTGACAAGACATGTGAAAACTGCGGAAATAATATCTAAATCGTTTCTAAGAGAGATAATGCCTTGTAAAAATGGAGATACGGTTTTCATCACTCTAATCTGATTCTTACAAGCCATTCTTTCTCAAGAAATACTGCCATTTCATGCCTCATCAGAGAAAGCCAACGCATATACTCACGGCTGTCCTTTGGCCTTTCAGTAAATTTTATTTGAGGAATTGTTGAATTTATTTCGCCAACAATTTCATCGTGTGAAATTGACCAAAGTATAAGTCCATCTGAGCTTGCTCTACCTAAATCCACAGGAACGTTTGGGTTTTCAAGTGCAAATTTTAGATCTTCGATACATATTCTCCCGGAAACTACTCCAGAGACTGCAGATGCTATTCTTCTTACCTGATTCCACAAGAATGCTCTAGCTTTTACTGAAATACCTATAATTTTACCGTTGTAATCTAACCACGGAGAGCACTCATCAATCACTCTAATGGGATTTACATCACCATCTATCTTACATAAATTTGTAAAATTATGTTCACCTTGTATAATTGAACACGCCATATCAACAAGTGATTTATCTGGAAGAGTCGGCCAATCTTCTACTGCTTCTAAACGGTACAAATAATGCCTGTAATTAGCTTTCCTAGCTTTTGCATTAAGAGGTACTTCTTGGACATGCCACATTACCATTCCAATTGGTAAATTATCATTAATTGCCCTTAGCATCGACTTAGGAGGAACTTTTTCTATTAGCGACTTAGGCAAGGTAATGCACGCTAAATTCATCCTTACACTAACTCCTGCATCCGTCCTACTGCAAATCTCTAAACATCCTTCTGACCACCAAGTCAATTTTTTCAATGCTTTTTGAAGCGATCCTTCTACGGTTCTTATGTCTGGTTGTATTTGAGAACCATGGAAGCAATCTCCATGATATCCAAAGGCAACCATTACCCTGCCGTTAGGCAAGTTAACTACCTCCTCTATTCCTCAGTTGCCATATATTCCATGGCCTCTTCTACAGAAGAAAATCCTAATCCGACGATAGCAAATTCTATCGCTATAGGAGTATATTGTTGAGCGAATTTTTCACTTCTATCAAAATTTGTCTTTAGATTTATCGAATCTATTAACATCCTTGCAGCCTCATAAAGATGGAATGAAACATCTACATCTTCGGATTTTTCCCCTAATGCCCTAAGTTTTTGGAATTCCCTAATTGCCATTGGGACTCTATCGAATTCAATTAATGCATTAGCATAAGATGCCAAATATTCAGCATTATTTGAGTCTAGTCCTGCAGCCTTCCTAAGGTAAGATTGTATTTTACCTTCATTGATGATATCATTTCCTTTATCATCCATATTTCCATTTTCTTGAATCTCAAACATTGCTGCCTCAGCCCAACCATGATAACCTGCAGGATCGTTTGAATTAGCAGAGATATAGGATTCAAAAATCTCCATTGCACCCATAAAATTTCCCGATGTAATACATTGTGCTGCGTTAATTAATATTTCTTCTTCGGACATCATAGTCACCTACGAGTCATGTCAGAAGCCATTGGGTTATGAAAGATACGTTTGTAATTAAAATTAAATTATAATTATTTCGTTATTAATTATTATTTGCATCCATCAATTCATTGATTAAGCGATAGATCATCATTGGACTTCTGATTCCGTATAAACAATCTGAAGGATCTTGAGCGACTGTATTTCTGCGACGTTGTTTTGAAATCCAACCAAAAATTGAAAAAGATGTTTTATTATCTTTATTCAAAGATATTTCTTCAGGCAATCCTAGTCCTGAATCAAAAGACTCTTGTTCAATTCCTAATCCAGATGCAGTCAAGATATGGACATTCCCATAACCCAGTATTCTACCAACAATCGGAGGACTTGCTTTCAAATTTTCTATTTTCTCAAAAGAAATCCCGTGAACACTAGTATCGAAGAATAAGAATCTCTTGCGTATATGTATTCTTTTATCGGTAATTGCATAGTAGAATGCATGTTGATAAATAAATGTCAGAACGATCATGATTAGGCTTGAGAATATCCCGAGAGGGAGAAACCAAAAATAATTCCATTTGGGTAATGGATTTTCAAAATCGGCACCAACTAGTCCAGATAGAGTCGAAAATATATCGGCTAAATACCAAATAAATGGTATAATTGCTGAAATAATAATCCATGAAGTGGTCCATTTTCCAGATGTAGAAAAATTTGCATAATGATTTAATTTAGCTATGATTAACATGGTAATGACAAAACCCATAGTACCTGAGATATCTATTAACGACCTAAGTAATGATAAAATAAAATATATTTGACCTTCGCTGTCTGGAGAATTGAATTGTTCTGCAGCAAAAAAAACTGAATGTGTAAAGAAAATAATAATTGCTAATATATATTTATCTGCCATAGAAAAGAAAGACGGGGCTCCTTGCCAAATTGGCGTTTCATAGTCTGTTATTTCAGGGAAAACAGATTTAACTGTTTCTGGATTTATTTTTGATTTGAAATCTTGAATGTAGTCTGACATGTTTTTCAACTTCCCGTTAAGATGGTACTTACTGAATATATGGGTTGATTTGTATAAAAATTTAAAAAATTAATGTAAAAACCCCCAAGTGTGTTCAGCATTTCCATGGATCCATGAATAATCACTAAGTGAACGAAGTCCTTTTTCATCCAAAATAGCTATTCTTTCTACTTCTAGTGGGTATTCATTGTATGTCAGATGGCTAACCATTCCTGCCCTTGTAGGTTGGTCGAAAACCCATTTGGCCCTACTCACGGCCTTTACCTCAAGGGATATTTGAGTACGTCCATTCCATAGTCGGATTCTAAATCTTGGAAGAAGATTATTGCTTTCATCTTTTAAATCAATATTTGATTTTGATAATTCTACTTCACAGCGTGAAAAATTCTCAGATCTCCCTCTTTTAGCATCGTGAAAAATTCCAGAACCGCTCAAGGGAGTACGAAATGCATCTCTCAGCCTCCATGGTGATGAATCTAAAGAAGAAGTTGAGAAGGAGACATGCGGCAAAAACCAATCGAGATATGAACCATCATCAAAGTGTAACATTCCCCAGAACCACGGTACAGTCGGTGCTTGTACAGAGACCTTCTGGAAATATGCAGTTCCTTGCATTTCTTCCCCATCAACATTCAATTTACATTTAGTCCCTTGAAGTCTTAAAATATCATATCCCATATTCATCGCCATGATATTATTTTTGTAAGTAAGAGTACTTGGCGGCCCAGCCCAAGGAGTTAGTTCAGCTTTAAAATTTAGTGGAGCTCCCTTTTTTACAGCTTCTCTGTCTGAGACAAGATTCATCCAAAATTTATTATTACCGGGATTCATGCCAAATGACATATCTTCTTGAAGTAAGGGTATCACTGCACCCGCTCCCTTTCCGTGTCCTTTTTTTGGCCATAATGAGTGTTGATCATTAATTGCCGCCATCCTACATTCTTTCATTACTAATGGTTCATACATTTTTTTTCCATCAAACCACCAAGAACATACCATTCCCGGAAATACTAAGCCACCTTCTTCATCTATGTGCATTCTAGAACCGGGTAACCACCAATGTCCGGTCATTCTGATTGCTTGTGTCTCTTTGGTAGACCAGAGAGTCATGAGTTGTTTGGAACGCCCAGGATTTTGTGAGTCGGGAATATAAATTATTACCCACCACCACCACCATGAAAGTCTCGGTATTGGGGGTAAAACATCAAGTTTCCATAAAGAAGTAAAGTCTCCTTTGAATTTCTTCATACCTTCCATGATTACTAACCTCACATAATTTCTCTATTTTTAAATATTGATTGACCGATTCCCAGCATTGAAATTGTGAATAAAGATAACATCACAATGCTAACAAAAATTGATACTAAAGGATTAGAAGTGCCAAGAGTATGTGCAGGTGGTTTCCAAAATAGATCAAGACCAGTTTCTAGATTAAATGCTAGAGACATTTGTTGTAGTTGAAGAGTATCTGGCCATGTAATCAAAACTATTGAATCAATAATCTGTAGTGCCCAATGATTTATTGAAATAGCAGATATTGTCCAATTGGGGTTCGCTATAGTCAATATACCCATTACAAATTCCCAGACGCCTATAAAAATACAAATATAAATTCCATATTTCGGAGTGATGAGTGCCAACGTGTTGAATAATGTGCCATAAGCACATAAAACTAGGATAGTAGCGAAACCTATGCCGAGCCAAATAGGAATATCTGTTAATCTAATTAGGCCATCTCCGGGTCCCAATAATGAAGCAATAACGCCCATAAAAAGAGATAAGAAGATTATGTAAATTCCTGTTACTACGAGGTATCCAAGTAATCTGTAGATGATGAATTCTCCTCGATGAATAGGTTTTGATAATAGATAATGTAAAGTCCCATTTTCTGTTTCATCTCGTATCAATCCTAAAGATAAAAAGAGAGGTAAAAATAAGCCAAGTAATATGACAAAAGCCATCTTACCTACTCCTATTACGAATGTCCTGTGACTAGACTCGCCCATATATTTCTCATCATCAGGATCTTCATCTACATTGGAATCTTTATTTATTTCGATGACATTACCTTCTCCATCTAAAATCCATTGAACATCGCAAATAATTCCATTACCATTCTTATCATCATCAAATGGTTCTCCGGCATCATCATAGTCCAAATACCAGTAATCTTCATCTAGGGACCAATTTTCTCTGATACAGTCTCCATCATCATCAAAACCCTGACTTAATTGTAATAAATTATCATTCCAGTTGATATCATCTTCATCGATATACATCGATTTTGGATGCGGTTCTACATAAAAAGAGTCTGCATAGAGTCCCCAATATAACACTCTGCCAATTGGCACTTCTACATAACCAAAAGCTTGTAATTCCCCCCAAAATACGTATTCTCCGTTGCCATAATCACAAACAGAACCGTAGTACTCCCAAGACCAATCAATATATGCCTCTCCCTCAGGACAAGGAGATATCTCATCTTGCCAATTTATACTACCAGACATCCAAGGTTCTTGATTGATAGAATAATTCATATTTATCCAGACAGGATTTATTATTCCTTGTCCAAACCAAGTGTAATTTCCAGAAATATTCCTAAAGAGGTCATTATCATCAATCTCTCCGATAGGGATATATTTACCCACTCCAGGATATTGAGTGGAATCTGTATCACTATGGCCGTATTTGATTTCTTGACCAAGCGGGTATCCATCTCCATCTTCATCTACTGAATCTCCATCATTATCTATTGATTCAAAACCCTCTCTGACTGAATCTACATAAAATGCAAGTAAAAGGAGCATAATTAATACACCTACTCCTAAAACTACGTATGTAGACAACCTATGCCTTAATTGCCTAATTGTTAGTTCTACTATTGCACCTGCTTTACGATCAATTTGAGACCATACAGAGTCTTTGAGGGAAAGTCCTTTATCATCCATGATTTATTCCTCCTATCAGATAACCAATCAAAGAATCGAGATTATCATCTGGATTCTCTATAGATGTTATTTTTTGTTTTGATTTTACGATGATTGAAGGGAGAACGTCATGGGCAGCTGATAAATTATTTGTATAAATCTCCAATTGACCTTCGTCAGGAAAACGAACTCCATAAACTGGTTCTGAAGTGATAAATAAACTGGCTAAGTCCCTGGGATTTTCACAATTAATTAATATTCGGTGGGGATGTTGGTCGAGCAAATCCCTTATGGCATGTAGATTACCAATGGCTAATAATTTTCCATTATGTAGTATGACAATCTGTTCAGTTATTCTTTCAATTTCTTCTAGAATATGGCTAGAAACTAAGACAGTTTTGCCCTGAGAGCCTAATTCTCTGATTACGTTCATTATACTTGTTCTTGCGATTGGATCGCAACCGTGCAGGGGTTCATCTAAAATAATTAGATCCGGATTATGGACTAATGCATGAGCTATTTTGACTCTTTGCCTCATGCCTTTACTATACTTGCCTATCTCTTTGTGGTGAACGCCTTCAAGACCTACAAAATTTAACACATGCTTGGAACGAACCATGGCCTCATCTCTAGACATACCATGTAATCTAGCTAATGTCGATATAAAATCAAGAGAAGTCATCCAGTCATACATTTTCTCCGATTCACTGACATAACCTATTCGACGATAGGGAGTGGTACTTTTCCAAGGATTAGTACCGAATAAACGAACCGAGCCTTGGCTGGGCTTCAACCGTCCCATCAGTATTTTGAAAAGTGTAGACT
>Ga0315320_10000238_pt1 | contig 44689 bp, 49 predicted proteins | sample M140m21515metaG_FD_203458 | JGI IMG/M metagenome (GOLD analysis project Ga0315320, IMG submission 203458) | Ammonia-oxidizing marine archaeal communities from Monterey Bay, California, United States - M1 40m 21515 | ecosystem: Environmental > Aquatic > Marine > Coastal | place: USA: California... | reverse complement strand
CGGGTATTTAGAAATGGTCAACCAGTGGATGTAAATGCTTTAAATAAACCGACACCCATAATAAAAAATGTGGTAATAAGTTTAGAACAAGCATACAAGGGAGACCAGGTGCCAGTTCAAATTGAGCGATGGTTATTCGAAGATGATATAAGAAAGATAGAAAATGAGACATTATATATTCCAATAATGAAAGGAATAGATGATAAAGAAATAATAATATTACGAGAGAAAGGTAATGTTTTAAAAAATGATTTGAGAGGAGATGTAAAATTAATAATAAGTATTCAAAATTCATCGGGATTTAGACGTGACGGATTAAATTTACATTTAGATAAAGATATTACATTAAAAGAGTCATTGTGTGGATTTGATTTTATAATAAATCATATAAGTGGAAAACAATTAAGATTTAATAGTGAGTCGGGAACCCCGATGAGAGATGGATTAATAAAAGCGATACCTGGATTTGGATTAGAGAGAGAAAATAACAAGGGAAATCTATGTATAAAATTTAATGTAAAATATCCAGAGAAATTAACAGGAGAACAAATAAAGGCGTTGAGAGACATTCTTTAAAAAAAAATTGAAATTATTTATTATTTACATATATTTTCAATTATAAAATATGGGTAATTTATTATCACTTTGTTGCGTAGTATGCTGTAAATATTCATTTTATGCGAATGAATTAACTGATATTATATGTGAAAAACTGGAAAAGAATATTAGTCATTTTATTGTAAGTAAAGGATTCAATTTAAAGCATTGGCATATATCTTTAAAAAGGGATGTATATTCACAATATAGACATTCTTTAACTACTAGAATATATCTAGCATTAAAGAGTAAAAATATCCCTGTGTTAACTATGGGAGGGTGGGCACAAGGACATTTTACTGAGAATCTAGTATATTTCTTGACCAAAAATCTTATTGATGAGGATTATAGATTAGCTATGATTGAGAACAAGTATACGATTCTAGATATTCCTACTAACACTCTATTTTACAATAGTCCAGAAATAAATATCTCCGATAATTATATTGAAAATTTTAGTAAAAAAATATATACAGTTATGAACAATAATGACAAAATAGAAGTATTAAATAGTACTAATGAAAACTCTTCATTTCATAAAATATTTGATGTAAATTTGGAACATAAATTGATTGATAATTTACACAACATAAGTAATAATAAATTATCAGAAATTATTGAACTATCATACAATAATTATATAAAAAAAGAAGAGGATGAAGAAATCTTACTTAAGAAAAATAATATTGTCTAAAAAATATCAAATTTTATTGTGGCATAATGTAATATATAAATTAAAAATATTTTTTAATGATGATGACCACTTTCAGATCTAGCTAATATAAAAGTTCCAATGATAACAAGGGATAACGCAAAAATTTGCATTGGTTCAAGTTTTTGAGAAAATAGAAAGAACGCACCCAATGCTAATATTACAGCTATAGAAGTATGATGAATAGCATGAATAACGGAAATATGTTTACCTGTTCTCATGACGAAATAAAGAAAAACATATGTAATAAAAATAGCAATTAATCCTAAAAAGAAATACATATTTAAATAATCTTTATGGATTGAACCTTTTTTAAGTAAGAATTGAGAGAAAATTTCAGTTAATGCCATAATTGCGAAAAATAAATATAATGTATTATCTGATATTTTAAACATTATATATTTAATGAATAAAATAATATAAACAGAAATTAATAAAAAAATTTGAGGGCAACCTGGCCGAGTGGTTAAGGCGGAAGACTAGAAATCTTCTGGGAATTTCCCGCGTTGGTTCGAATCCAGCGGTTGTCGTTTAACACGCGTGGTGTAGTGGTAACATAGTTCCCTTCCAAGGAATTGCTTCGGGTTCGATTCCCGACGTGTGTATTGGGCTTCTATGGCCAAGGGGTAAGGTGTCAGTCTTGTAAACTGAAGATCCTGGGTTCAAATCCCAGTGGAAGCATAAAAAAAAATGTAAGTGTCAATTAGAGCAATACATATTTTAATTGCCGACTTTATTTTAAATTATTTATAAAAATAATTTAAAATTTGATTACCTTGTAATTATTTATTCTTTTTATTTTTTTACCACAATGGTATCATTTTTCGCGTAAATTCTTTTATTCCTTCAAAATGATTTGTTTTTATTTGACGATTTTTAGTATTTGCTTTTTGTGAATCATATACATTTTTTAAACGTTCTCCATACAAGCGATCAATTATATATATCTTGTATGTATTTTTCCCGATTGAACTATGTGGAAAGAAATTGCGATTCATTGGAATAAAATCTTTTACTAAACACCTATCACAAGGTATAGACATTGTATAACTTGATAATGTATCATTCACAAATATATCCAATATATCTTCTTTATTAAATATTGTGTTTTTTTCTATGGTTTCAAAAATTTTATTGTGCAACTGCTCCAATGTTATGTTACTAATATCTACACTAATATATAATTGTTCGCTAAGTGTTGTATGTAATTCAAATTTAAATTCCATGTTTACGATTGATAACTATTACCCTTTTCCTTTTCCTTTTTCTTTTAAAATCTTTCATATAAAAAAAATCAATTTTTTTTTAAATGAATAAGATATAATTATTATATTTAAGAATTAGTCATACTATCTTCCAATGGAAGAAAGAATTTTGTATCTCCTATATAAAATAATATAGAAGCTAAATACAGCAAGGTATTATTCCATAATCTCCAAAATAGATTCATTACTCATTAATAAAAATTATATTTATACTTGTTTATAAAAATATATAAAGATGATATATCCAAGAATCATTAATCCATTAATATTTTTGGAAAATACATCTAGAATATTATAAGTAATATTTTTATTGTCAAACGACATAAGATAAGCAAATCCATAGATTGACCATAAAATAAAATTAAACCAAAAAAGAAATTGATTTAAGAGTTGATTATTAACAAAATGACTATAAATCAAGTAAAATGAAAGAGACAAACAAATGGTTCCAATAAAGAATCCGATATGTTTACTTACTGTTTTAAGTTCGCCCAATAATCCAAATAATAACATAATAGCATTCAATAGTAAAATATTGTTAATAATAGAAGAATTATTATTGTAAATTTCTCTCATAGACAATGATGTGGTAGAGATGTTCTGTGTTTTTTTAGTATAGTAAACCATAAAACATATTAAACTAAATAACATAGTTGGTGTTGTAATAAACCAGTCTAGGTATCTTATTAATGAAACATCAATTTTAATATTAGAAAAATTAAAAACTAGCCAAATGTAAAAGAAAAATTCGATAAATTGAACGATAGTTTCTAAAACTAATATTTCGTTTAATATTTTATCATCTGTATTAAGTTTGAAAAAGGTTCCTGATAAACAAAAAACAGCTATAATAAATTGAACTAATAAAGAATAATAAGCACTTGTATAAATATTTTGATTCATATTGTATATTAGATCTATCGAAAATAAAATAAAATAAAATGATTAATATATTTTTATTTTATTATATATAAATTAGTGTTGTAAGTAAGGAGAAGCTAAATTTGAAGGATTACTAGTCATAGAAGGACAACAAGGGATTTTTGGATAAGTTATAGGTGTTCCATTTTGTCGTGCTTTATAATCAGCTTCTAACTGTGCCATTGTTAAATTAACAGCTGAAGCTCTTCTATATTTATTTCGTCGAACGGAGGCATTTAAACCTCCAACGCCCGAGCCAGGAGTATATTTATTAAATAAACTGGTTTTAACATTTCCAGTAAAAATAAGTCTTCTTTGTCCACTAGGAGCCATTATAATATATATGAATAATAAAATATATATTATTATTTAAGAAATTCTTTGTGAATCAATATCACCAGATACTAAATAAATAGAATTCTCTGTAACAATGATATACTCAGTCTCAACCTTGTAAATTTTACTAATAGGACTAGTATATTCATCTTCACTTTTAACAAGTAATTTTTCTTGATTGGACTTAACTCCGATAATAATCTCTTTATCGAGCGATGATGTCCAATAATCGGATTTAACCTCTTTATCCTCAACAATAGCTAATTTCCAGGCATGTTGAAGGCAAGTATTTGAAGGCATTCTATAGTTTTGTTCTGAAGTTTGGGAACTCATTATATAGGAAATTAAATATAATTCTTTAAATACTTATATTTAATAAAAGTTAATTTAAGTTCAATAGATTTAAAAAATAATAATAAAATATTTTAAAATAATAATGAAAAATAATAGTTTAAATAATATCGAGAATTATAAAACGGAATTAGATTCCAATGAACATATATTGTTTATAAAATACATTGGATTAATTCATGAATTGATTGAATGTAGTGTAGATAATATTTTTATTCAAAAGTCAGAATATTTGAAATATATTTTAATGAAGGGAATAAAAAATGTGTTTTATATATTTAACTTTTTACTATTATACACAAAAAATTTAGAATTGACAATTTATCACACACAAAAGGCAATTTTATATTTTATCGAATTTATAGGACAAATAGGAGATGATAATCATAGTTTTTTAAAATTAAATACAAAAGATGCTAGTTTATTTATTTATAAGAAAACAATATTTGAAGTAAACAATGACTTTAGAAAATCGTATGAAGAATCAGAAGAAACAAAAACAAAAATGGAAATGTTACACTTATATATTGAAACATATAACAATATAATGTTGAAAATTATAGAAAATTTTGATTTCCAAAATAAAAGCTTGGAAGATCTTCAAACTATCACATTCACAAAATTATATAAAATAGTAGAATCATTGATACAATTACCAATAATATTCAAAGGTAATAATGAACAGATTAAAGATAAAATTAATGAATATAGTGTATTTGTGAATAACATAAATGCTTGCTATTCAATGCCATTTATATTTAATAATTACTTAAATTTAATAAACTATACGATAAAGAAAGGATACAACAAAAATATTGATAATATTATCGTTAAAAAAAATTTAGAATCAATAAATATCGAAGAAAAATTACAAGACTATTCAATATGTAAAATTTATAATAATATAACTAATTAATTCATAAGAATATTTTTCTTTCTGATTTTTTTCTTCCTTTGTTTATTATTTTGAGCGACAGTATTATTTTCAGTTATACACGATATATTCCTATACTCGCTTTCAAGAATTTTTTTAATAAATCTATAAATTTCATGTAATACATCTTCATCACATTTACCAACTACTAAGACACTTCCTGTTCTGAAAATCATAAAGGATATTTCTTGATAGTCTTTATGTTTAGGTTGTTGACCATTTTGCTCTGATAGAGTGTTATCATAATAGAATTTACATTGAATACCTGGATAAGAACACGCATCGAAGTTACTATTAATACGATATTGGTATTTAAGCAGATCATATAATTTATCTCTATCAATAAAATATCCACAATTGAAATTGGAATTTATTAATACAGTTTCACTTTTTTCTTTAAGATAACATAAATCCTCTCCTATATATGGTTTCAATATAGTAACCAATAATGTTAAAACCTTATCTAATAGAAGTTCATTTTGGATACCGGGGATTTCTAATTTTCCTGTATTAAATACTTTAATATGCATTTCTTTGTATTCGTTATTATAAAATATTCTCATAATCATAACGAAACAGTTAAAGAAGGCTCTCTTTTTTTTACTTCTGTAACTTAAAATATCTTTTTTACATATACCAATGCTTATTTTTCGTTGATCTTTATATTTAATTCGCCCATCAGGATTTTCAATATGTTCAATAATTTGTTCTTCATAATATTTAACACCTTCAAGATTCTTTGAAATAGCATCTACTTCTTCTTGACACACAGATGAATATTTAACCTGTTTTTTAATAATTCCATCTTGTGGAGAACTATAATCTAAAATAGGAATATCCCAAAATACTTTTTTAATATCAATTTCATTTTTATTCAAATATGAAATTTTGGTTTTTGTAGAAATATATATAGGTGAACATTTAGGAATACTATTTACATCATTGGACTGAAAATCTGATATATTATTTTCAGAAATAATATTTTCAGAAAGTATCTCGATATCTCCTGTTAAATCGTCTCCATCATTTTGTAAAAAGCTCTCCCATTCATCATCAATAGTTTCCATCACTATAGTATCTATATTGTTTTGTTTAAATATATTTATTAATATTTAAAAGGTTCAATTATTTTCTTTATCTATAATAAACATGGACTACACTCATGAAAGAACGATACCACTTCCTATCCAAAAATCTTCTTCTAATGACAATTGTAAAGAATTGAGTTTGAATCACACATTTATAGACCCTAGTAAGATGTCGCCACCAAATAGTTTTATGGATAAATTAATGAAACGAATGGATAATTATTATTCACCAACAGATAATCAAAAAAAAGAGTTTTTTGGAAAAAATAAATAAAATTGAAGTCATAATATCGTATCAATACATATATAATTATTAATACGATGATCTTATCACTCTAATATCTCCTAATATTATGGACAACAAAATATACAAAAATAACGCATTAAATGCTAACATCATTTAAAAAAATGTTTAATTTTAATATAGTATATGGTAACATATACTCTATATTTAACTCTGGTATATGCATAATATTTTCTATAAAAGACAAAAATGAAATATTTATTATATGTTTTTTATTTCTAATAAGATAATTTAAATAATTTTTAATAATATTTTTTTTTTCAATATTATATTCATTACTTAATTTTGAAATAAATTGTAAATTTTCATCTAAGTCTTTATTTTTTATATCGTCTGTTATTTTTTCCCATAATTCTGTTTGTATAATTTTTCTATTATAAATAATTTGTTCGTTTGATTGCATATAATTAATCATACTTCTAATATCCGAATTAAATAATTTTTGGATTAAATGTATAGTTTCATCACTATATTGTAATTTTTCCTTTTCATTTATTACATTTAAAAAGGTTATAATTTCTCTCTCAGGTAACTGATTAAATCGTAATCTTACAAATTCATTCTGTAAAGCTTCATCTATTCTACTTATGTAATTACATATTAAACAAAATCTAACATTTGATTTATAACTTTGTAACAAATAGCGTAATGCTATTTGAGCATTTTTTGTCATATAGTCAACTTCATCTAATATAACAAATTTCATACCGTTATTAAACAAACTTTTAGAATTCACAAAACTATTAATCTGATTTCTTATTATATCAATCCCTCTTTCATCAGAGGCATTTAAATGGATCATTAAATTCTGATTTTGGCTATTTTCTTGATATGCTTTTATTAAATTAATAATACTTGTTGTTTTACCAGTTCCAGGAGGTCCATAGAATAATAAATTAGGAAAATGTTCATTTTTTATTATATTTTCTAAAATTGTTTTATTTAATGGATCTAATACAATATCATCAAATGTATTTGGTCTGTATTTTTCAACCCATGGTGTAAAAATATTCATATACTATACTATAAATATCGTTATTTATTTAAATAAAATTGAATGATTATAATATAAATAATATACTATAATCTATCTTAATGAATAAACCTGAGTTAAATATCTATATTGGTTCAATGTATGCTGGTAAGTCAACAGAAATTATTAAAAATTTCAAAACACTAGAAGCTGCTGATGTTAAATCTTTGGTTATTACACATTCATTAGAAAATAGGTTTGATGAAAATTATTTATCAACTCATGATAATATTAAAATCCCCTGCGAAAAATTATCGCATATTAAAGATATTTATAAGTTAAAATCATTTAACCAATCGTCTGTAATATTAGTTGACGAAGCTCAGTTCTTTGATGACATTAACGAGGTTATCAATATTGTAGAAATAAATAAAAAAACGGTTTATGTTTTTGGTTTAGATGGAGATTTTAAAAGAAATAAATTTGGATGTATTTTAGATCTGATACCATATTGTGACAATATTCATAAACTGAAATCTATTTGTTATAAATGTAAAGATAAAGGTATATTCAGTTTAAGAATATCTAATTCTGAAAATCAAGTATTGGTAGGAAGTAGTGATGATTATCAACCCGTTTGTAGAAAATGTTATTTACAAAATTCATAAATTAAAATTATGATATCACCTATTGTTATTTTAACTTTAAAACTATTATAAAACCATTTAAATTAATATCATCATTTTAATTATAAAAATGAGTTCAACAATTGTCGAGAAGAAGAAGAGAGGTAGAAAAAAACAAAATATTGTTCTAACTGTTGAAGAAACACCTGAAACACCTTCAACAAAACCACCTCCTAAAAAAAGAGGAAGAAAACCAAAGGGAGGAAAAATTATTCAACAAAATACAATTTTAACTGATGCTAAAGATTCCGAACCAAATATTATTTTACATTTAAAATGCTCTATCGATGATATCCTAGAAAATAAAGATTATTCACTAAAATATGATCCAAATATTGAAAATATTAAAAGTTTTAATTTTGACAATATGGAAACAAATAATTTTTTATTAGACAATAAAGATGATGGAAAAATGAGTAATGAATTAAAAAATGCTGACAATAATACACCTGATGATAACACAAATAATTGTTGTAATAAAACTTGTAAAAATGAGTTATGGGACAAATTAAATCAATTAAAGGTTAATTTACACAAAAATAATATTTCTGATAAAAGGTCTGCTTGTTTTTGGTGCACTTATGATTTCGATAATCCTCCTATTTTTGTACCTAAAAACGAGTTTAAAAATAATTACCAAGTATATGGGTGTTTTTGTAGTCCTGAATGCTCAGCGGCATATTTAATGAATGAAAAAATAGATTCATCTGTTAAATTTGAAAGATATCAATTATTAAATCATGTTTATGGTAAAATATATAACTACAAAAAAAATATTAAACCAGCTCCTAATCCTTATTATTTACTAGATAAATATTATGGAACATTGAATATTAAAGAATATAGAGAGTTATTTAAAAATGATCAATTATTAATTGTTGTAGATAAACCATTAACACACATATTTCCAGAATTATATGAAGATAATTCTGATTTCATTTTAAATCAACGAACTATTCCCACAAATTCTACTTATAAACTCAAACGAAAAGGAACTGTTCCAAAAAAATCGAGCGTCCTTGATGATTTGACATCTAAAAATTAAATAGTCTAAATTTTATTATTTAATTTTTATTAATTATTTTCTTCTGTTTCTAATACTTCTTCTACAACGTCCAATTGTTTTTTTGCTTCCTCTTTCATTTTTTTAATGTGTGCCATTTTCTGTCGATACATTTCTTCTTGTTTTTCCTTCATTTTTTGTATTTGTTCATTTCGTTCACGCTCTAAACGAAAATTCTTTGCTCCAGTATCCATCAAATTTCGTATTTCTCCATAAATTTGTTGATTTGTTGACCCTTTTTCTTCTTTTTGTTTCTCTGTAACCCCGAAATATTTATTTAAAACTTTCATATAATCATAATTTACCTCTTCTAATTGTTTCTTTGCTTCATCGTTAGATAATTCGGTTTGTCTACATATCATATTTACAGATTCTTCTTTAATTCGTGTTATTTGTAATTCTCTCTGTTTAATAAATGCTTCTTCTCTCAATTGTTTTTCTGTTTTCTTAAATTCTCCCCCTCCGCTTATATCTAACACTTCATTTGAATATGTAATTTCAATAATTTCATTGGTATCAGATTGTGTAAATTCACTCATTATATATATTCTCTTAAATGTTTTTTAAACTATATTAAACGAATATCATTAGATAAATTAATGGAGAATCATATTCGTCTTACACAACCATCTAATTTAAATAAATATGTTGAAGAGCTTAACACTAAAATGAAAGAAGAGTTTACAAACACTTTGACAAAAATTTATAACGATGATATGAAAAAATATGATGATATTATTAATATTATTATTCAATTACCTTTTGTGAAAAGAATTATCGAAGAAAACAATTCCCTCAGAGAAAAATTAAAGAATCTAGATCAATCATCAAATAATGTAGAATCTATTAAACTTGAAATTTCCGATAAACCAATCTCTACATCTTATGTAGATCTTGATAAAATAACATTTAATCAAAATAATAAGGCAGAGTCTAGTGATTCATCAGATGATACATCTAGCGATGAAGAAGAAGGAAGTATTTCGGACGATGAAGATGAAAAACCCAACTTTCCATCATTCCCTTCTAGTGAAACATCAGATATAATTGTTAGAAAAGTAGAAGTTGTAGAAACAATCACAGAAAATGCCGATGTAGAAGATGAAGAGCCACGCAAATGGGGACAGTATTTGGGTGATGGTTCATCTATAACAAAATCTGTTGACAAAGAAGTAGAGGAGGAGGAAGAGGAAGAGGAAGAAGAGGAGGAGGAGGAAGAGGAGGAGGAAGAAGAGGAGGAGGAGGAAGAGGAATGTGAACAATTGTGTGAAGATTGTAACAAATTAGAATGTGGTTGTGAAGAAGTAGAAGAGGAGGAAGAGGAGGAAGAGGAGGAAGAGGAGGAAGAGGAGGAAGAGGAGGAAGAGGAGGAAGAGGAGGAAGAGGAGGAGGAGGAAGAGGAAGAGGAAGAGGAGGAAGAGGAAGAGGAAGAGGAAGTAGAAGAGGAGGAGGAAGTAGAAGAGGAGGAAGTAGAAGAGGAGGAAGTAGAAGAGGAAAGTGATACAGAAAATTTAGAAGAAGATGAAGAAGAAGTTATAGAAATTGAGATTGATGGTGAAACATATTACTGTGATGATGAGGAGAATGGAAATATTTACAAAGATGAAGATGGAGAAGTAGGTAATGTTTGTGGAAAAATAAAAGATGGAGAAGCCACAATATTTTAAATATTTTATGGTATTATAATATAAATGATAGATAAACTATGTCCTCCAGCAATTTTATATTTGGGTTTTTCATTAACACAAATAGTTATTGATACATTTAAGGGATTTTATAACACAGCATTCTTCAAAACAATTGTGATGATTATTTTTACATTACTTTTAAATATTCTTTGTAAACAAGGATTAAGTATAATTTCATGGTTAATAGTATTCATCCCATTTATTTTAATGACTTACATCACTGCTGTATTAATGTTTGTATTTGGATTATCTCCTTCATCAGATAATTTAGATTATGATGTCAAATATCCCGACGATTATCCTGATGAGTTGTTAATAGTAAGAAATCCATCAAATAATACAACAGTTGTAAATAAAACAGACAATAACGATGAAGAATATGACCCAAATGATTTCACTAGTGGAACTCCAGAAGATATTAATAATTATAATTAAATAATTTAAACATATAAATTTTTTAATTAATATAAATGGATATAGCCTTTTCTATATTAATGGGATTATCTAATATTTTATATTTTATTTATGAAATGTTAATGTTTACCGGTGTGAGTATTTTGTTTATTCAAAATTCTGACAGCGAACGACATGAAATATTTAAAAATGTAATACTTAATTCTAACAACTATTGTAACGATATAACTGTTGAAATAGGTTGGAAATGTGCGGAAATAGCAACAGTAACAAATATGTTTTACAGAAAACAAGTAATTCCAACAATACATTATTTAACAAACGATTATTTTAGATATCCTATACTATTGATAAAAGATGGTGAAGAGGTAATGAATATTAAAAATATTGATTCATATCAATTAGACGAACTAGAATATGACTTATTATTTTATACAGACTATAGTGAGAATGATCCTAAAAAAAATTATACTATAATAAGTGAAACGGGAATTAAGGATATAAAATCTCCGATAGATAATAAATCTGATATAAATTTTATAATTTTTCAACTAACTAATAGATTTGGTGCTAAATTTGATATAAATTTAAAAGAACCGAAAAACTTTTTATTAAAGAATAATGTATTAAAATACAGCTTTTTTAAATGGTATATGAAGAAAGTATATAATAGACCCCTATCGAATGATTATACTGTTAATTATATGTCTCAAGATATGTCAACAGTAAGTCTTAAAAGTCCTTTTTTTATAAAATTTGGAGAAGATGGTGTAACATCATTTTCATCAAAACCAGACCTGAATCAAATACCAGAATTATCAACAGATGAAAATGATGAAGAATCAGAATCAGAATATGAATCAGAATATGAATCAGAATATGAATCAGAAGATAAATCAGAAGATAAATCAGATGTTGAATCAGGCGACGAGTCAGACCATAAATCAGATAATGAATCAGAACTATCCAATACGGATGAAGAAGAGAATGATAAAGGCCCAACATTTTGTTCTTATGAATGTGTTCTTAGAGCTAGACAAAATTTAAATAATGAAAAAAACCAAGTAAAAAGTGATAAGAAGGCAGATGAAAATGTTGATGAGATATCAGAACAAACATTTGATATAGATTTTTCAAAAAATTTAGTTACTTCTATACTAAAGACAGAACAACAGAAACAACATCAAGAATAATAATATATTTATTTAAATCATTTAAAAAAAAATTGACAGCTAATATTATAATGGAGGAATCCCATAGTGATAATTCAGCAATGCAACAGCATCCATTAAATGACGAGTGGAATTTTTGGGCACATATGCCACATGATACCGATTGGTCATTAACAAGTTATAAGAATATTTATAATGCAAAATCTGTAGAAGATACTGTAGCAATAAGTGAAGCGCTACCTTCAAGATTGGTTAAGAATTGTATGTTGTTCATAATGCGGAAAGGAATTACACCTCTATGGGAGGATCCAAGAAATAGGAAGGGAGGCTGTTTCTCATATAAAGTAAGTAACAAAAATGTTTATGAGTGTTGGAAAAAATTAACTTATTCATTAGTAGGAGAAAGTTTGTCAAGTAATAAAAAATTACAGGAAGGTATAAATGGTATAACAATATCTCCTAAGAAGAACTTTTGTATTATTAAAATTTGGTTGGGTAATTGTGATTTCCAAAATGCCAGTATGATTAATTGTAGTAGTGGTATAGATGCTCATGGTTGCTTATTTAAGAAACATGCCCCTGAATATTAAATATTTAAATATTAGATAATGAAAATATTTAAATATAATCGAAATAATATTATATAAATATGATTATGAATATGGTAAGCTCTAGTGTGTTACTTTTTTTTATGTTAGCAACATATAATTGTGTTGCCAATGAATATAAACCAGTAGAAGAATTAAATGTAAATAATTATGAAGGAGAGTGGTTTCAAGTTTATAAGGATTTAGGAGATATGACATTTCAAGGATTTGGAACTTGTGCTGTTGCCGAGTATAAGCTTCAAAACGATGGTATAATTTCTGTATTAAATAGTCAAATCAATAAGGATGGGAGTGTAGGACAAATATCTGGAACAGCTTTTTATGATGAAGGAAAGAGTGGTGGAGAATTAACAGTAAATTTAGATGGTGTAAATATGGATGCTCCATATTGGGTATTAGAATTAGGACCAATTATAAATAATGAGTATCAATATTCCATTGTATCTGATAATTTAAAATTTTCTTTGTTTGTATTAGCTAGAAATGTTACAGAATATTACAACTCATATGACAATGATGTTAAAAAATCATTGGAAGAATTTGGTTTTAATACAAAAATTAATAAACCTATGAAAATGGATCAAAGTGATTGCGACTATAACTATAGTTACATTACCAGTAACAAACCAAAGACGATGGTATATAGTAAACAATCAGAATGCGATGTAGCAGACTATTTAAAAAATGCTGGTTTTACATCATCTCAAATACCTACTATGGTATGTATTTCAAAATATGAAAGTTCTTTTAATTGTGACTCAACTAATAAAAATACAGATGGTTCTACAGACTATGGTTTATTTCAAATAAATAGTTATTATTGGTGTTCTGGAGATCCAAATTCTAAATATAATGAATGTGGGGCAAGTTGTTCCAGTCTATTTGATTGTCAAAAAAATGCTAATTGTGCTCATACAGTTTTTAAACAACAAGGTTATACAGCTTGGTATGGTTATCAATATCATAAATCTGAATGTGACAATTATAAATTAAATTGTTAATTATATTATTATTAAAATTTATTAATAATAATATTTAATCACTAATCATTATGTTTAGAAGGTAATGGACTAAGACATAATTTAATTGTTCCCAAGCTGGCTACATAATATTTAACTACTAAAGGTAAATCATTTTCTAAATACATTTCAATTTGACTACATAGATTGGTACATTTAATAAAATAACCCAAATTTTTCAATGAAAACTCGCCTTGGATAATTTTACTAGAATCTTGCTTTTCGATAAACTCCATACCTCCTGATGATTCTTCTCTTTTAACTTCAGCAGTAGCAAATTGTCCATCACATCTAAAAATAAGTTCATTTCCAACAGACTTAATTTCTAATCTTTCAGAAATACAAGATAAATCTCTAATGATTTTTTGGAAATCAGAAGATGGGAGATTAATAACCGAAGAAAAATGAACATCTGGTTCTTCAAATTCATCAGTATCAGGTTCAATAAGTCTAAGTTTCTGAGTTTTACATTGTTTAATGTCTCCGTTTTCAAACTTAAGACCTAAAAATGAAACAATACCATCATAATAGTCATTATTTTCAATATAAATTGTCAATGTATCATCATTGTCAATAGAGTTAATTAATTTAAACAGATGAAACATATTAACGCCAATAACAATCTTTTCTTTGTTACACTCATAATGTTCAAAATTTTCGGCACCTAAAAATAAATGGGCCAACATAGTGTGTGATTTATCCATATTAATAATTCTAATACCATCCTTCTTAAAGGTAATATTAGTTTCTAATAAAATATCCTTTAAAGCAGTCATAAGAGTTCTAAAAGGAGCGATTTGGACTGTTTTAATTGTCAAAACATTATTTGATTCAAACGAAGACATATTATACATAATTTTTACCATAAATCTTTAAATACTTATGCGTTTATATTTAAAAATTTAATTTATTTAATCAAATATTTTATATGCGGATATTGCCATACCAATCATAATAATTATCATTCCAACATAATCATCAATTGTTGTAGGAACTTTCAACCAATATTTATTGGTAACGATTTGTCCCATAAAATCAAATACATAGGATGCTAATGATAACTGTGGAGCGGTTAAAAATAAGTTCCCCATACGAATTGATGGAATAACAAACATCCATTCTAATGTTGCCCACAACTCTGCCCAAGCCAATTTTTTAGAAAAAGGAGCTTTTTCCATATCTGGAGTTGTTTGATGAAATAAGGCTAAATCCATTAATGCTACTACAAATAAATTAAGTATTATCCATAATATAAATCTATTAACTGTAAATTTTGTTTTCATTAGTATATATATATATATACCAATGAATAAAATAATATATTACATCCAATTTTTAGCATCATTCATAATAGCACAATCGATTTCAATGTGGGGACAATTTTATACTCTAAAATATCCAAATATTTCTATGTTTAAGGCGTTTTTAATGGCGATTCCTTTTGCGTGGCTAGATTGGTTTTTTATGACAATAGCGATAGGTTTAGGACATAAATATAATTTAGTTTCAGAAACTCAAGATACATTTTTATTAATTATCACACAATTTATATTAGTTTTAATAATTAATCATTTTTTTCTAAAACAAGTATTATCTAAGAGTGATATTATAGCATTCTTTGTTATTTTATTGGCATTTGCGATAAGTTTCTCTAGTTTAGTAAGTAAACTAATGGGAATTCCTATTCCCAAAAAAGTTAAAAAGAATGAAAAGGAAGAAGTAGAACATGAACATAAAGGTGATCCTGATGATGAACTAGCGAAACGACTAAGATTAGACTAATTATATACAAAATAAATATTCTCCATTTTATATATAATGAAAGTGAAACATGGTTTTAAATTTAAAAAAAATGGATGGAATTATATTTCAATAAGAGGTAATCCGACACAACGAGGAATCGCTCATGGAACATTACTAAAAGAAGAAATTAAGGAATGTTTAAAAACAATGGAATGGAATTTATATGATACTCATGGATTTAAGGTTGATTTTTTTGTAGAGGTAAGCAATTATCTTTTTAAAAAACCAACAGAAGAACATTATCCTGAATTTTTTGATGAATTAAAGGGTATTGCCAAAGGAGCCAATGTTGATTTAGACCAACTAATTTTATGGAATAATATAGCTTCATTAGATTATGCTGTTCCAAAAATAACACTATTCTTAGATAAGATGCCAAAACTAAAAGAGAAATATGGACATTTACTTAAATCTTTACCAGCAGTTGGTTCTATGGAAGGTGGTTCAAAAGATAAATGTTCAGCTTTTATGGCAGTAGGAGATTATACACATGACGGAAAAATATGTTGTGCTCATAATTCATTTGATAATTTTATAGATGGGCAATATTTTAACACTATTATTGACATAAAACCAGATAAAGGACATCGTATTTTATTTCAAGGAGCACCAGGGTATATAGCGAGTCAAACCGATTTTTTTGTTAATAGTAAAGGATTTATAGGAACAGAAACAACAATTGGGGGATTTATTGCTTTTAAAAATGAAGATCCGATAACTGTAAGAATAAGAAATTGTATGCAATATGCAAATACTTTAGATGATTATGTAGAATTCTTGAAAAAAAGAAATTCAGGTGACTATGCCAATTCATGGTTAATAGCTGATACAAAAAAAAATGAAATTATGAGAGTTGAATTAGGTCTTGAATTTGTAAATGTAGAGAGAAAAAAGAATGGATATTTTATTGGTTTTAATGCTCCATATGATGCTAGAATTAGGAATTTAGAATGTATTAATACTGGATTTGATGATATAAGACGTCATCAAGGTGCTAGAAAAGTTCGCTTAGAAGAATTAATGGAACAACATAAAGGAAAAATTAACATTGAAATTGCTCAAGAAATAATAGCAGATCACTATGATGTGTATTTAAATAAAACGAATCCTTGTTCTAGAACATGTTGTTCTCATTATGAATTAGATGACAGAGCTTTTATGAGTCAAGCTGACCGACCTTTACCGTATCAACCAAGAGGAGCTGTAGATGGTTGTGTAGCGGATTCTGAATCCTGTAAACATATTGGATTTTACGGTAGATGGGGGGCTAGTTGTGGAATGCCTTTTTATGCCAAAGAATTTGTTAAACAGAACATTCAGTGGAAACGATTTGGACCTCATTTACATGATAGACCTTCCCAACCATGGACATACTTTAAAACATTAGACAAACCAATCAAGTTATCAAAATCCAAAAAACCAAAGAGAGAAAACAATAAAACAAAATCTAAAAAATAAAGTAAATATATAATTAAATGACTACATATAATTATATATGCGATAAACACACAAATTTAGATACGACTGTAATATATCCATTAAGTCCATGTCGGGGAAAATGTTTAGATTGTGGCGCAAAAAAAGTTCATGGATATTCGAATCCAGACCATATATCTAATCCATTTGGTTATTTATATTTAATACCTATGAAATGTCTTTCATGTTCAGAAGACAAAAAGAAATGTATGTGGTGTAAATAATTTATAATTTAACACTTGGTGTTTTGCGTTTACCATGTCCATGTTTTTTTCTAGATTTTCTTGCTAGTTTTAACGCCTTGCTGTTTTTCTTACATCCTTCTTTTAAAATATTATAGTCAACTGCCGCAGCTTTCCCACCTGTAATAGAACTAGCTAATCTGGCATATCCCCATGAATGACCACTTTGATTAGGTCTAGACCCAGAACTGTAATAGGCACCTTGCCCCTTTTTAACGATTTTAGATAAAGAATCAATTGAACATCCTGTTTTACGCGAAAGGGATTTAGATGGTACTATTTCATCTAAATTATATATTTTTTTTGCTTTAGTTATATGTGGACTAACCTTAGATTTAAAAGATTTAACCTTCTTTCTTGTATAATATTTTCCTTTCTTATACATTTTTCGCGATTTCTTTAACATACTTCTTTGTTTCTTCTTATCTTTTCTAGTCAATTGTTTGGGTATATATCTTTTTGGAACTTTCTTGCCACCATGAAACTCTCTTAAACGATATATCATCGGAATACCTTGTTCTTGCATTGGCTCGATTCTACTTCCTGATAATAGTCCTAGTTGTTGTTGTGTTCTTTCACTCAAGTAACCTGGATAATATCTCTTTATAATTAAATTTAATTTTCTCTCTACCTCTGCCTCATTATCTTCTTTTTGAGATTCTCTCAAACTCTCAACTAACTCTTTGGCTTTATCTTCTAATTCAATATTCATAAATCTAAATCCTAATTTATAATAATAAGGTATAACATCATCAATAGCACTTAATTTAATATAAGCTACATTTAATTCAAGTCCTAAATTAATAACTTTATCGATAATTCCTTTACCTCCTATTCTACGATCATCACCAGTTTCTCTAGTAGCCATACTATGAAACATTGAATTACAAATTAAATCGATATATAAATATTCATTACCATTCTTATCTAAATCAATAGTTACACAGGCAAAACCTCTAATATCGCGATTAAATGTATGAACGAATACCCAATCACAACCATCTAAAGTATCAGTGACAAATTGTTCACCTATTTTTCCTTGACAGTATTGAACTCTGGCATTTTTTTTTATTTCTGTTACATAATACCAGAACTCATCTTCTTGGTCATCTTTATTAAAGATTAATACATCAGACATAATATAATATATAAAAAGATTTAAAATCAATCTTATATATTATAAAAATGGATGATTCAGCTAGTAAAAACAAATTATTAGAAGTAGTATTAAATGAATGGGATAAATACGAAGATAATTCTATAATATTAACTAGATTGATTAATTGTATTAATAACTTACCAGAAATGTTAGAAAATACAAATACGACTATTATAGAACGAGAGAAAAGGAAAAATAAATTAGAAAAAGAGTCAGAACAATTTATTCAAAAGTTTCTTTACAATCATAAATTTTACTATCATACTACATCGGAATTGTTTTTTGAATATAATGATAAAAATTTTTCTTTGGTGAAAGAAGATGATGTCCAATATACTATTTTAACTGCTATAAGTTCAAATAAAACTTTAATGGATTGGAAGCAAAAATTAAAGGTAACGATTCTTAAAAAAATAAAGGAACGAGACATTTTTTCATGTATTCCTGAATCAGAAACAATTCAAAATGTTATTAACAAGTTACATCCCTCTATTTGTGATACAAAAGAAAAGGCAAAATATTTTTTAACTATTATAGGAGATATATTATTAAAGAAAAGTAATTATATCTATTTTCTACATCCTAAGACAAAACCATTTTTAAAAGCATTATCAACTTTGTCATGTATGTTATTCGGAACTCCAAATTTATTAAACATATTCAAATTCAAATATTATGAACATTCATTTACAGATTGTAGATTTGTAGACTTATGGGAATTTATGAATATTGATAATTGGAATTCATATGTTAAGGAAAATGAAGCCTTAGATTTATTTTGCGTAGCTGCTTATTATTCAACCAGATATGAAAACGCAGATAACTTTCTGTTAGAATATTGTAAAGATGAAAATCTTAAAAAATATGCTTTATATCTTAAAAATAATACAGAAGATGATATAATTAATCATTTTACAAACAGTACTCTCGAAAACAGTGTCGGATGTTCTATTAGTTGGAAAAATATGCAGTTTCTTTGGAAAAAATTTATAGATGGAGAAAGATTTCAAAATATGTTTTTTACCACAATTCTTAAAAATAAATTAATCGAACATTTGAAATATGATGAAGAAAAAGAAATATTTATGGATTGTACAAGTAAATTATTACCAACTGTTAGTAAATTTATTAAATTTTGGAATGATAATATAGAATTGAGTGATAATATTAACGAAGAAATTGAAATTGATGAATTATGTTCATTATTTACATATCATACAAAGACTAATATCGATGAAAATAGTATATTAGATTTAATTAGACATTACTATCCTGATATTTTTATTGACGAAGATAAATATCTATTAAACACAAAATGTAAATTATGGAATAAGAAGGATGATATTATTAACTCGCTTAAAAAATATAAATTAATTAGTCCATTAACAGAAATGTATAATGATGAAATTCCTATTACTGAAATGTATCAAACTTATTGTGGTAACAAGAATAAGTTTACAGTAAGTAAAAGATATTTTGAAAAATTTATAAAAGAGGAATCAGCACTATATATCATAGAGGATAATTTTATCAAGGTAAATTCATTTGAAAATATCTAAAAAATCCCACCAAATCACGATATGTTATACAATAAATATAATTAACTTAAAAATTTAAATTAATTATATAAAATGGACCCTCGAGAAATACTTCAAACATTAAAATTAAATGTTCTTATGAATTTTAAAACAGGCGATCCAACAACTGATTTAATTATTAGCTTAGTATTTACATCATTTATAGGAGCTTTTTTTAATTATATGGCTAATATATTTGATTATATTAATATAAGTTCTATTATTCAATTTTTCAAAGGAAGAATGGCAAGTGAAATTACCATAGAAGGGAAAAGAATTTTTCGAAGTAACAATTGGTCATCAAATGTTTCAACAATTTGGAGTAGAAGATTTGAAGCTATTTGGGATCATATAAATAACGATTTAGATTATCAGGGAATTACATCATTAAAGGAAATGATTGGTTCTATAGATACAGATGTAGATAACACTAAGGATAATAATATTTTTATTGTAGACCAAAATTTAGCCAGTTTTGCTCTAGATAGTGATAAAAAAATATTTGCAAATGTTAAAAGTTCCGATAACACTGGAGATTCTGATAAGATGATAGAAGTTACAGGTAAAGTAGAAACTATTAAAATTAGTATTTACAGTTATAAATTATCCCTATCAGATATTAAAGATTTTATTGAAAAATTAACTAAAAAATATAATAATAAACTAGAACAATCTAGATTGAATAATAAGTATATTTATAGTTTAAATTATCAATCTAGTAATGAGGACGGTAGAAAAATAACTTGGCAAGAAAGACCCTTCATATCTACACGGAGATTTGATAATTTATATTTTGATGAAAAAGACAAATTAATCAAAAAAATAGATTTTTTTATGAATAATAAAGAATGGTATGAAACAGAAGGACATCCATACACATTAGGTATTGGGTTGTCAGGGCCTCCCGGAACAGGAAAAACCTCTATTATTAAATGTATTGCAAATAAATTAAATCGACATTTAATTCAAATACCATTAAATAAAATTCAAAACGAAGAAGACTTTTATAAAGCATATTTCGAGTCAACATATAGCAAAAAAAATTGTGATAATACAATAGATTTTAACAATAAGATTATTGTATTTGAGGATGTAGATTGTATGACTGACTTGGTATTAGATAGAGAGAATAAAAAGGAAAATACAAATGATACTTCTGACAATATGGTTGTTTTAGAATCGATAGTAGATATTGTCTCGGCTAAAGATGCTAATACAAAAGGTTCGTTTAAAAAAGATAATACCTGTAAACTGACATTATCGTTTATTTTGAATTTATTGGATGGACTTGATGAAAATCATGGACGAATCTTAATAATAACTAGCAATTACTATGACAAAATAGACAAAGCATTAATCCGTCCAGGTAGAATAGATTTACAAGTAGAAATGAAAAATGCTAGTCTTAATACCATTAAAGAAATGTATACTCACTATTACAATTCCAAAATTCCTGCTAAATATCTTTCACAAATGAGAGATGAAATTGTTAGTCCAGCGGAATTAGTTAATTTTTACAGAACAAGTGATAGTTCAAAAGAATTTATTCAAAAAATAATTAACAAACACAATTAACAACTCTAAATAAATAATATAATTATAATTATTTATTTAATAATTTATCTTCTGCGAGAACCCTTTCTCTTCTTTGTTCCTCTCTTTCCTTTCTTTCCTTTCTTTCCCATAGTTCCAAATACACCACTTCCCTTGGGTTGAAGATGTCCTTTAAGGTGTTTTTGAGATCTAGCAAGCTCGCTCTTCTTTTTGGAAACAATGCGACCATTGTGCATTTTTAAATCGGATTTTTTCAAGTCACCAGAAGTCTTGTAAGCAGTTCCGTGCCATACTTGAGCTCTAGAACCCTCTAATTTATCATAAGTGTGGCTACCAATGTGGTATTTGCCATCATGTCCTTTATCATGTCTTTTAACCATTATAAAAAGTACAGAGAAAAAAAAATAAACTATTTCTAAATTAACGCATTAATTAAAATTGATTTCTTGGAGAAGCACCAAATCCTCCAGGACCACCAGCTTTTCTTCCATAAGCATTTAATACTTGATTACTAAACAGCAGTTTAGCTCCATGTCTATAGGTTGACTGATTAACAATAAGTGATTGTCTACGAGCATTAGTTGTTCCTTGTATAGTAACATTTCCTGATGAAAAACTTGTTTTCTTAGTGATATTACATCTGGCAAATCGAGAAGTACAATATTGTATAGGACCCGGTCTATTTGAAATTGGAGGAGGTATTGGAGGTGGTGGTGCAGGTGGACTTTCTATTTTAAACCATATATATATGGCTCCATCCGCCCCATTACCACCAAATGTAATCTTGGGAGTATATCCACTATCTGTTATTGAATTTGAACCTGGTTGTCCACCACCACCACCACCGGCACCTGGAACATTTCCATTCTTTCCCGTTCCACCATTAGGTGACGAAGTATTATCTAGTCCTGTCCCAATTGCTCCCCCAGTACTTCCGTTTCCTCCACCACCACCATTACCTGCTGTAGGGGGCGGCTTTGTCGTATCTTTCGCATCTGCACCACCGCCACCACTACCTAAATATGTAGTATTAGTATAATCTATATTATAACTAGTAATATTATTGGATGAACCGACAGTCCCATTTCCACCTATACCTATATTACTGATACTTACTCCATTCCCACCAGCGCCTCCACTACTATCAACAATCTTAATTAAATCCAATCCAGCAATAGTAGGAGACTCTACATATGCTCCAGCAACATTTCCACTATAATGTCCCAATCCTGGATTACCTCCACTAGCATCAACTCTGTCTAAAATATTAGAACCCTTAAAATCAATATAACTAGTTTTCCCTGTTTGTCCTCCTAAATTGGCTTTACCTCCAACTCCACCGGCACCTACATAATAAATATGTGAATCACCCCCAGTTAAATTGATTTTATAAGTGCCAACACTTCCTCCACCTCCTCCACCTCCACTTGGATATGCAGGAGACCCACCGCCATTATTATGACCACCTCCTCCACCACCTCCTCCTCCACCGACCAATGTAAAATTTAAAGAAATATCTGTATTAAATGATATATTTCCAGAATTTAATAACTGTAAAGAATATTCTTTAAAATTTCCATTTTGAACAATATTTAAATTTGTATAATTTGTAGCTGTAAATGGATTGCTCATATTAATATATATAAATATATATATCCTTTAAAAATAAAAATTGAAACTATTTAAACAAATAAAAATGAAAGATATATCTAAGTAGAATGGCGAATCAATCAGCACTTTCGAAATACCAAAAATTAACCGACCGGGAACATATTTTGAAAAAACCCGACACCTATATCGGGTCCATTGAAAATACTGAGCATGAAGATTATATTTTCAATGATGAAAAAATAATTTCTAAAGGATTTCAATATATTCCTGGTTTGTATAAATTATTTGATGAAGGAATTGTTAATTGTAGAGACCATGTAATTAGACAAGAGCAAGCTGTTTCATCTAAAGTAGAAAACGCGCTACCCGTTTCTAATATTGAAATTAATGTGGATGATGACGGAACAATTCATATGTATAATGATGGAAATGGTATCGATGTAGCAGAACATCCAGAATACAAGATGTGGATTCCTGAGATGATTTTTGGTCATCTGAGAACATCAACCAATTATGACGAAAAAAAGAAGGAAAAAATTGTAGGAGGAAAAAATGGTTTTGGATTTAAATTAGTCTTGATTTGGTCGACCTGGGGAAAGGTTGAAACAGTCGATCATATTCGTGGTCTAAAGTATGTTCAAGAATTTAAAAATAATCTGACAGAAATTTGTAAGCCATCGATAAAAAAATGTAAGGTAAAACCATATACACGAGTGTCTTTTAAACCAGATTATCAGCGACTAGGAATTGAAAATTTAACTCCTGATATGCTAGCCTTATTTAAGAAGCGAGTTTATGATATATCTGCTGTAACTGATAAAAGAATCAAGGTGAAATACAACGGAGAATTGGTTCCTTGTAAGAACTTTGAACAATATGTAGATTTATATGTTGGTAATAAGACGGATACAAAGCGAATTTATGAGAATCATAACGGGCGATGGGAATATGCTGTATGCTTAGCTCCTAAAGACGAATTTCAACAAGTTAGTTTTGTAAATGGAATTTATACATCACGAGGTGGAAAGCATGTAGAATATATTATGAATCAAATTATTAGAAAGTTATGTGTTTACATCAAGACTAAAAAGAAGGTTGATGTAAAACCAAACACTATCAAGGAACAGTTAATGTTGTTTTTAAGATGTGATATTGATAATCCATCATTTAATAGTCAAACTAAAGATGAATTAGGAACAGCATCAACAAAGTTTGGTTCAACTTGTTCAGTAAGTGATAATTTCATTGAAAAGATAGCAAAGATGGGTGTTATGAATGCTGCTTGTGCTTTAACGGAAGTAAAGGATAATAAGGCAGCAAAAAAAACCGATGGCAGTAAGAGTAAAAGCATTAGAGGAATTCATAAATTAATCGATGCTAATTTTGCCGGAACTGTCAAATCTAAACAGTGTACATTAATTTTATGTGAGGGAGATTCAGCAAAGGCTGGTATTGTATCAGGATTGTCAAAAGATGATAGAAATACAATTGGTGTGTATCCTATGAAGGGAAAGATATTTAATGTTAGAGGAGAATCATTAAAAAGAATAAACGAAAACAAAGAAATTATTGAAATAAAACAAATATTAGGTCTAGAAACTGGTAAAACATATACTAGTGAAAGTGCTGAAAAATGCCTAAGGTATAATTCAGTATTATTTATGACAGACCAGGATTTAGATGGTTCTCATATTAAAGGACTGGGATTGAATTTATTTCAAGACCAATGGAATTCTTTATCAACTCTTGATAATTTCTTAGGATTTATGAATACTCCTATTTTAAAAGCAAAGAAAAATGGACAAGAGAAGCTATTCTATAATGAGGGGGAATATAATCTATGGAAACAAGAAAATGATACAAAAGGATGGAATGTAAAATACTACAAGGGATTGGGAACTAGTACAGGTAAAGAATTCAAAGAATATTTTGCCAATAAAAAGATAGTTTATTTCAATCACGAAGGTTCCGTAAGTGATAATATTATTGATATGATATTTAATAAGAAGAGAAGTGAAGAAAGAAAAGGATGGTTATCTAATTATGACCGTAATAGTTATCTAGATACTGATTCAAATAAAGTATCCCATAAAGACTTTATCAACAAAGAAATGATTCACTTTTCAATATATGATTGTGAAAGGTCGATTCCCAATTTAATGGATGGACTTAAGACCAGTCTAAGAAAGATTCTGTATAGTTCTTTTAAAAAGAATTTGACTACAGAGATAAAAGTAGCTCAATTTAGTGGATATGTATCGGAACACTCTGGATATCATCACGGTGAAGCTAGTCTAAACGGTGCTATTGTGGGAATGGCACAAGATTATGTAGGAAGTAATAATGTAAATTTACTTTTACCGAATGGACAATTTGGAACTCGACTTCAAGGAGGTAAAGATTCAGCTAGTGAAAGATATATCTTCACACAATTGAATCAAATTACAAGATATATCTATCGTAAAGAGGATGACCCTGTTTTAGAATATCTTGAAGATGATGGTGATCCAGTAGAGCCTAGATATTATGTTCCTATTGTTCCAATGATTCTAGTCAATGGTGGTAAAGGTATTGGAACAGGATTTAGCACTGACATTTTGTCATATAATATCAATAACATTATTGATATCTTGAAATCCAAGTTACAACTAACGGAGACAGAAATTGAACTTTCTCCATTTTATAAGAATTTTGAAGGGAGTTGTGAAAAAACAGATGATAAAAAATATATCGTTAAAGGTGTGTATGAAAAAATTACAGACAAAAAAATTAAAATAAAGGAGCTTCCTATTGGTTATTGGACAGACGATTTCAAACAACACATTGAAAATTTAATGGAAGTAGATAAGAATAAAAAACAGAAGACATTTATCAAAGATTATAATGATATGTCTACAGATAGAGTAGTTGATTTTGAGATTGTATTAAATGAACCGATTGATGAGAGCAAAGACTCATCTAATGTATATAATAATTTCGAAAAGACAATGAAATTATATTCTACACTTAGCACTAATAATATGCATTTGTTTAATGATGAAGAAAAATTAACAAAATATTCAGATGTAAAAGAAATTATCGATAGTTACTTTCCAATTAGGTTGGAATATTATCAAAAGAGAAAAGACCATCAAATAGCTACAATGGAAGAAGATGTGAATTTATTACAAAATAAATCCAAGTTTATTATGGAAAATATTAAAGGAACTATTGATTTAAGAAATAAAAAAAAGATTGTTATTATCGAGATGTTAACAGAAAAAGGGTATGATAAATTGGATGGAGAAAAATATGACCCAGACTATAAGTATCTATTAAAGATGCCAATGGATAGTTTAACTGAAGAAAATTTCAATAAAATGTGTCAAGATAAAGATAATAAAATTACCGAACTAGAAAAGTTGAAGTCTACAGCAATTGAACATATGTGGTTGAGTGAACTAGAAGAACTAAAAACACAAATGGCTATTCCATCAGCTATTAAAATTAAGAAAAAGACAAAAAAATAAATATATAATGTATATGGAACCTAAACCCAAAAGGGCAATAATAAGTTTTAGTATAACAAAAGGAATATTTTTATTATTAATAGCGATAATGGGAAATTATGTAACTAAATCACTAGGATGTAGATTACAAGATATATTAACAAAAAATATTTTTGCTAAGCAAATATTAATTTTTTTTATAATATATTTTGCTATTGATTTCACAGATGGTGAAAGTATTGACCAGTTGTCTCCATTTGAAAATATTCAAATATCTGGTATCATATGGATTATATTTACCATCTTTAATAAGATGACCATTAATGCGACAATGATATCATTATTATTACTAGGAGTTCTATACATATCTCATAGTTACATAGATTATTGGAAAATTGTTGAACCAGGAAGACATATGGAAGAAATATCTATGTTAAGAAAAGTAAATAATATACTAGCATTACTTATAATAGTGGCAATTTTAATAGGTTTTATTAGTTTTTCAATTCAAAATAAAAAACATATAGATTCGTCTAATTTATTTCACTATTTGTTTGAATTTAACAATTGTAGTATTATTTAAATTATTTAATTATATTGAATTTAAATAATTTATCCTAAATTAGAACCACGGTTTTAATTCTAATGTTTTATCATCAACATCAACTTGAGCCGGACGGTCAATCGGGTGATACATTGTGCTGACATCTCGTTTATAATTGATATATGCTTGTGCTTCACTATAAACATGTTTAACACAATATTCAACTACTAAATTATTCAAGGCTTCAATTTGTCCAGTAATATTATCAGGCTGATTAACAGCAGATTGTAAAAATACACTTCTCATAATAACCTTTAATGTATCACAGTTTTGATTATCAATAACATATTGTTGATTTGATACCTCATATACACCAGCTCTAATAGCATTTTGAATAATTTGAATATTACCTTTACTAAAAAAAGCTATTGATAAAGAAGATTCCGTAGAATTACCTATCATAGCATCATTAAAACTAGAACAGTCATTATTAGGTATTTTATCAAATAAGGCAAATTGGTTCATTGTATTAGGACCCAAAATATCTAATCTTCCATTTGTGCTAGAACAGTTCATTATATTAATTAAGCAGAAAAAATTATATAAATTAAATATATATAATGGCGTTTACTTTTCAAAAAATAGTAGCAACTATAGCAATTATAATATTCATCATTTTGATGATATTTATTGCTTCTGTGTTATACAATAATAAATACGGAGTAGAATTTCCTCCTACAGTGTCTGATTGTCCGGATTATTGGTTAGACATGCAAAAAACAGTAAATTCAAATGGAGATATGGGAGATGGAGATTCACAAACTCAACAATCATGCTTTAATGTCAAAAATTTAGGAAAGAGTTCATGTTCAAAGACTATGGATTTCACTGGAGATTTCTGGCAAGGTTCCACAGGCTCTTGTAATAAAGATAAATGGGCTAAAGCTTGTGACTTAACTTGGGATGGTATTACAAATAATACAAGCATATGTGATTAAACAATATAGTTAAATATAACATTCATTATAATATTATTCTATTTTATAATGAGTAAAAAAGTTAATTTTGGAAAGAATAGTGTATTAGGTGCCGGTCAAAATATGCACGTAGGTAGATATGGACCACAACATTTTCAATCAAACACAGAGTATAAAAAAGCTGTAGAAGACAGTTATCCAGAAGGGAAACCTAGACCATCATTATTCTCTGAGACAGGAGTAAAGACTGTAATTAATAGATTTGCAGGAAAATACGGAGGAAAAAATAAGAAGCGCAAGAGTATTAAGAAGCGTAAGAGTGTTAAGAAGCGTAAGAGTGTTAAGAAGCGTAAGAGTGTTAAGAATCGTAAGAGTGTTAAGAAGCGTAAGAGTGTAAGAAATCGTAAAGGTGGTAACCCCAATCGTGTTAAAATTAATCCTACAAAAAGGTCATCTAGTGGTATGGAGGCTCATACATTCAACGCGAATACTAGAACATGGAATCCTACAACATGGAATCCCTGGGCTCCCGATACTAGTAAATTTGAAACACCGTTTACTAGTGATCCATTAGCAGGGAGGTATCATGGCGTGGAGTCGCGCGGACGATATCCTACCGGATATAGGAAGCGAGATGATCTGGATAACGAGACACAGCATAACTCAAAAGTTAATAGTGATCGTAGGTATCCCAATCTTAGGAGAACGGATACCCCAAGTCAGTATGGAGAATGAAGAGAGATAGAAAAATAATCTCATTATTTAATAATGGTAATATTAAATAATGATGTCTTAGGTATAATATACAGTTATTTACCAGTAAAATATAAATTAATGACACAGAAACGACATTTGGTTTCTTATATATTGTCATATTTACCAATTCAAGATAAGATGTTATTAAATAAAAGGTATTATAATTTGGTCGAAAATCATATTAAAATAAAGGATAAATACAAGGATAAATTTTTTATAAACATTGTCAAAAATAATATGTATATACTTTTAAATAAGCATCTAGTGAGAGAAAATACATCAAAATGGTTTTCTAAAAAAAAGTTTTATTTTGAAAATAATAGTTTTAATAATTTATTTTCTCTCTTAGAATTTGTCTCTGTCAAAAATAAATGTAATAAATGTAGAGAAATATTAAACAAAATATCTGAAATTAACATGTATAATAAAAATAAACATAAAAACAAAATATATAAAAATATAATATGGAGTTAATTAATTTAAATGATGTGTTAAACAGGAATAAATTAGTTGATGATATTAAATTATTTTTTAAGAATTTTGAAGAAAATAAAAATGATCTCACAACAAAAAGAGGTATATATATTTATGGTAACCCTGGTAGTGGTAAAACTTCTTTTATAGAAAAAATATTGAAAGAGTTAAATTATGATATTATCAAATATGATGCTGGTGATATTAGAAATAAGTCTATAATTGATACAATAACAAAGCACAATATGTCTGATAGAAATGTGTTATCTATGTTACAAAAAAATGTTAAAAAAATTGCTATAATTATGGATGAAATTGATGGTATGAACAATGGAGATAAAGGAGGTATAAATCAATTAATAAAACTTATTCGACCTAAAAAAACTAAAAAACAAAAATTAGAAGAAATTACATTAAATCCTATTATTTGTATAGGTAATTATCACATTGATAAAAAAATTAAAGAGCTGATGAAGGTGTGTAACAGCTATGAGATTAAAAATCCTACTAGTAAAGAAACTGAAATACTATTGAATCAATTAATTCCCAGTATTGATAGTGTTCTTAAGAAAAATTTATTAAATTATATTCAAGGTGATTTAAGAAAGTTAAAATCTATTTTAAATATTTATGATAAACAACATATTTTATTAAAAAATGAAATTATTCAGAATATTTTTCAACCAAAAACTTATAATGAAGATAGTAAAAAAATTACTCAAAAATTAATCAATAATCATTTTGATATTAATAGTCACAATAATATTATGAATGAGACTGATAGAACCATAGTAGGACTTTTATGGCATGAAAATATAGTAGATGTTTTAGGAAAAGTTCCAATCAAAGAATCATTTCCTTTCTATAATAATATTCTTGAAAATATATGTTTTTCAGATTATATTGATAGAATTACATTCCAAAAACAGATTTGGCAATTTAACGAAATGAGTTCAATGATTAAAACATTTTACAATAATAAAATTTATCACGATACATTTACAAAAAAGGCCAAATTTAATCCACCGGAGGTTAGATTTACCAAAGTATTAACCAAATATAGCACCGAATATAATAATTATTTATTCATTCAAAATCTATGTTTCACATTATCAATGGATCAAAAAGATTTATTTGCTTTTTTTCTTAATTTACGAGACGAAAAAAGCGAAGAAGAAATATATGAACTTTTTGAAAATTATGAAATTAATAAATTAGATATTAATCGAATATATAGATATTTAGATAAAAATTATGATATGGAGATAGATGATGGTATGGATTCAGATATTGATATATCAACTAATATATAAAATTAGATAAAGACAATGTCAGTATAGTAATAATGTTGGTCGTAATTATTTTAACAGTTGTTGTTGTTGCTGCTGTGTTAGCATTAGTTTGTTGTGGTGAATGTTGGACTGAATGTTGTAGTGAATGTTGTATTGAATCTTATCCTGATGACCAAGATACAATTGAAAAAAAAACAGATTCACCTATACATCACGAAGTATAATTTATCATTCTATGTAAAAATAAATAGTTTAAACATTATTATCATATAATATATATGTATTTAATTATTAATCCTAGACACGACTATAAAATTCAACCTGATAATATAATACCAGAATCTTGGAATAATCTATTTTCTATAGATGAGTTAGTTATTATGAAACTACCCATAATGAATTTTGAACGAGTATATATTTCACAAAAATACATTCCACAAATATATACTGAGGAAATTGACAAAAAAACTCCTCTATTGAAAATAGAATATTGTATTATATTGTGTGATGAATGTGATTGTTGGATAGATAGAAAGAATTTTTATGGAAATTGTGATAAGTGTTATATTTATATTTGTAATGAATGCTCTAATAATAATTATAATAAATCATATTGTGAAAACTGTTATGATTATATAATTGATAACGATAGTGTTAGTTAATTATTATTAATATTTAATGTTAATAATAATTTAAGATGATTCGCCATTTACATTTCTTAAAATTAATTGGGTATTTAATTTTTGTAATTGGGTAATATTATCCATTTGATCTTGTAACTGTTTTTTAAGCTCCATATTCTCTCTAGCAAGTTGTTCATAGGCTTGTTTAATCTGTTGTAATTGTCCTCCTTGTTGTTGTAATTGTCCTTGTTGTTGTTTCATCAATTCAACAATCTGGTTATTATTTAAAGCAATTGGGTCTTTACCATCTTGTTGAACCAATATCTGTCCACCATTTCCATTATTTTGAGCCATTTGTTCAGCATGCTTTCTTCTAGTTTCTTCTATTTTTACCATTTGTTCTAACACATCCGGTTTCATAATTGGTTTACCTGGACTATAATATTGAAGTAATGAATCTATATTCATATAAAATTCTTTTAGTTCTTTTTCTTTAACAAATTCATCTACTGTTTTAGTCGATTCTTTAACAAAATTTGGGTGAGGATTATCTAATAATTTTCGTTTATCAAAGGTATTATGCTCATGTGAAAATACCAAAATTACTTTTTTGGGGTCTAGTTGAACAAAAGGAACCGTATAATCCTTTAAAAATGATTTTTCTTCGGCCAAACAAGCTTCGTCATCATATCTATTTTCAATCAACTTTCTTTTAAAGGCAAATGTTCCGGCAGTAGCATGATTAGGTCCATATGGTCCAAATTGATACATTTTTTGAATATGCTTGAAATATATATATATCTCACTAGAACCAGCACATAATGCTTCAGGGTGTTCCTGAAGTTTCTGAACCGCATGACTCACTCGTTGTGGAGGATAGTAGTCATCATCGTCCATATATACAATAATATCTCCCTTACTCTTTTCATGTAACAAATTTCGTTTTTTTCCTAGTTTCATTTTTGTATCATATTTAAAATATTTAACATGTGGATGATTAATTACCAAGTCTTCTATCTTATCAGTTCCATCATCTATAATAATCCATTCCATTCGGTCTTTTGGATAATCCTGATGATTAAAACATTTTATAATTCCTTCGATAAATGGTCGACGATTAAAAGTTGGAGTACAAACACTAACAAATGGATATTTATCTGTATTAACAGTTATATTTTTACTGTTAGATGTATTATTATTGGTTCCATTAGTATTCTTCTTGTTTTTCTTTTTGTTATTCTTATTGTTCTTATTGTTCTTACCCATAATATAATATATTTTAAATAGTATTTATATTATATTAATTACATTTATATAATTATTTCTGTGATATTGTTGTTGCCTGACCCGCCGCTTTTTTTTCAAATGGGTTCATACCAGGTGGTATTAGATGTCTGGCAAACACGAGTGCCATAACAATTGCTATAATAGGATTTAAATTGGTAAAGGCAGCTACTATTACTAATATCAAAAATAATACTGTTAGATAATAACTATTAAACTTTTCGCCCATTATTTCCATAATTTTCTTTCCATTTAACATTGGGGGTAATAATATAAAACTAAACATTACACCTATCATTTGAATAAATGATAACACAATTGGCAGGAACCATGTCCATCCAAAGAATAGTCCCATTATTGATATAAACATACCCCAATCTTGATTTTCATTCCAGAAAACACTTACTAATGTTGGTATCCACCACATAGAAGCTATAAACATAATAAGTCCTATAGCCATTGGACCGAATATAAAGGGAACTATCGACTTCATAGAATCGGGAGCCATAGCACAGGTTGATCCGGTGAATTCTATAATAACTTTAATTACTTGTCTTAACCAAACATATGAATATTTAACCTTATTTACAAACCAATTAGATATTATTCCTCCAAAAGTATCCTCTTTACTTTCCATAGAGTAAGGGAAACCATATTTAAACATACCACTAAAATATTTATTTTCAAATAATTTACTCTCTGTAAAGTCAATAGGAGCACCACAACTACCCCCTCCAGTGTTCTTTTTCTCAGGGGCCTTTTTACTAGACTCTTTACCTGATGTTAAAAATGAAAATATTGCGGGTAGTTTAATTCCTTTTTTGGTTTCATTAACATATGGTCTTTGAGTTGGTTCACTTGGAAAGAATAAATCTAAATTTATTCTAGTAAAATAGACGAAATTTGCTCCTAATAATCCCACTATTAAAATATGTATAAATATTTGAAGTACTTTCATACCAAATATCCCCCATTCATTTTCTTTGGAACCTGTATTTTCAGTTGTTTCGGTATTTTCGGTATTTTCTGTTTTTTCTGTTTCAGTAGAACTCATATATATATTTAATAAATATAATTATAATAATTTATTCGTATATAATAAGAATATGTCTAATAAATCAAAAACATTATATATATGGGATGGAGGTGTTTTCTCACCACCTACTCGAGCAGTAGGTAAATTAGCATTTAATATGGCAACTTATTTATCCTCTAAATTTGATAATAAATATAATATAGAATACCATTTCGTTCCTACAAATAAATACTATAATAAACCTTGGGTAAGATGCGTAGAAGAAGATGATAGATTACATATGTTAAGAAATTTAGTAGAATTTATTAATAAAAATTATAATGTCCCTTCTAATATTAAATTTATAGTTAATGAATCTGAAATTAACTATGGAAAAAAACATAAGGAATCTAGAACAACAATAGAAAGTTTAAAATATTTTTCTGAAAAACAAAAACAAAATGTTTATGTATCTGGAAGCATTGAAAATATCATACAACGTCTTAAAGGTTATTGGCAAGAAACGATGAAATTGTTATTTTCTGTTAATTCAATAGTATTTGATACATTTTCAGCAGAATTAATAGGTGTCAATCAATCAGAAGACTATGTTTTAAAAAGTATAAATCTAAGTGAGTTATTAAAAGGTGCTAATGGAGAGTATCCTCAACAGGTTAATCAATATTTTAAATCTAATAAAATATCTAAAAAAGATGTTCAAAATTATATTGTCTCCAACAAAAAGGAAGCTAAATTTAATGGATTAAAAAAAATAATTATGGATAGAATTACATTTTTACCTAAACATTTAGTTCCAGAAGCATATAAGGCTGCGGCTGGTAACCGTGTCCGCGAAGAATTAGATGTTTATTATTCATCACTTAAAAATATACAAAAATTCACTACACCTGGAATAGAAAAATATATTACAGACAAAAATCTATATGAACATTGTAAGTCTAGATATGTTGATAAGTTAATTAGTAAAAAAACCAAAAAAACTAAACGACGAAGTTCCAAAACTAAAAAAAGAAAAAGTAAAAAATAAATATATTAAATACTCTTCAATAATATATTTATAATGAACAAAATTGAATCTGGGGAAAAGCTTGATTTTAATAATGTTTTAATTCGACCAAAGCGTTCAACAATCAATAGTCGTTCGGAAGTTTCTCTTGAAAGAACTTTTAAGTTTAAACATTCATCGTTTGAATGGACGGGAGTACCAATTATCGCAGCCAATATGGACACAACTGGAACATTTGAGGTATCTTATTGTTTAAAAAAACATAATATGATAACCGCATTACATAAATTTTACGAAAAAAATGATTATATTATTTCTCAGGAGTCAATAGAATATAAAAATGGTGACAATAATTTAATGGTTTCATCTGGAATAAGCGATAAAGATTTTGAAAAATTGAAAGATATTATGAGTGTATATAATTGTAATTGGATATGTATTGATATAGCAAATGGATATATTTCTAATCTAGTAGAGTATTGTAAGAAAGTAAGAAAAGAATTCCCTAACAAGATTATTGTTGCTGGTAATGTAGTAACGAGAGAAATGGTTGAACAATTAATTTTAGAAGGTGGTGTAGATATTGTTAAAGTTGGAATTGGTCCAGGTAGCGCATGTACTACTAGAATTAAAACGGGTGTAGGAATGCCTCAATTATCTGCTGTATTAGAATGTGCAGACGCTGCTCATGGAGTGGGTGGGCATATTATTTCCGATGGAGGAATAACATGTCCAGGTGATATGGCAAAAGCTTTTGGTGGAGGAGCAGATTTTGTTATGGTTGGAGGACAATTTGCTGGACACGATCAAAATCCTGGGGACATTATCGAAGAAAATGGTAAAAAAATGAAAACTTTCTATGGAATGAGTTCCGATAAAGCACAAGAAAGACATTATGGTAAAATGGAAAAATACAGAGCTTCAGAAGGAAGAGTTTTAAAAATTCCTTACAAAGGTGACTTAAATGATACAATTCTTGACTATTTAGGGGGTCTTAGAAGCACATGTGCTTACATTAATGCCCCAACAATTAAACAAATGTCAAAATGTACAACTTTTATGCGTGTTTCACAACAAGTAAACTCATTTTTTTGTTAAGGATATAATATATAGATAATTATATGGACGAAAAAATATTTATCTTTTTTGTATTTCTAATATTTATTTATTTTATCTATCAAGAATATGGTTTCCAAAAAAGTATTTTCTTTGGAAACAAAGAAGGATTTACTCCTCAGGATGTTGAAAATATAATTCAACCACCTGGTTCCAATCCAATTGGAACAATGGATCCAGAATATTGGAGAGAAACGCAACTTAAAGTTGTAAGTAATGGTTACACTGAAAAACAAATCAACAATTTAAAACCATCTAATCCATCTCCTTTAATTCAGAAAAATGGAAATTATCAAGATATGTTAGGAGATTATCCAACCGCTGAAAATGGAAATTATATACTACCAACTACAGAATTTGGTCATCCAAATGACTATAAATTTACGGTAGACTATCCTTGTAGAAAAACAGCTACTGGTATGTTTACTGATTGTGGTGTATATTCAGCTAATTTAGCTTGGTCTGCGAATCCATATAAAGGCCTTCAATGTAAATTACATGATACAAAAACCCCAAAGTTAAACGCTAATTATAAGGAAAATGCTGAAACGAAATATAAACATGGTGATTTAAAAAGAGGTATTTCTGGCACAGGAAATAGTATGTTAAGATAAACATATAATTAATCAAATAATTTTAATTGTTTAATTATATTTAACGAGCATACATTAATCCACAATTTCCACCAACAAATGTTAATATATTATATCTTTCCTCGTGAATGGTAAGATCATAATTATAATCATAAATCATCCAATTGGATTTATTAACACCAATAATTCCTCCTCCTGATGGGTCACATATTGTATAAAACTGTGCTGACGGATCTAATGGAGGTTGATATGTTGTAAATTCTAATTGAATATCTTTAAATCTACTCATATTAATTGCTCCAGATGGTTGAAAGTCAAATGGATCATTGGTTAAAGCAAAACTATAAGAGTATAAACCATTTCTTGATACTCCTGAATCAGCTCTATATTTTTCTACATATTGATAAACACCAGCATCCATAACATTTTCTCTATATTTTCCATCTAATAAAATACCTAAATTTAATAAAATATCTTTTTGATTAGCAGGTGTATAATCACCTGATATATAAATACCGGTTGGGTCACCATCTAAAGGGTCATGACCTGGTCCAATACCAGCACTAGCAGTTGGACCACATGTAGGAAGACTCCAATTACCACTAGCATCGGCCAATACCGCTTGTTGTGGTAAAGTACTATTATATGCCCAATTTGAATAATTTGACCATTCATTTCTTAAGTTAACATCATTTCTATTAAAAGTCCAAGTCCACGAAGCAACCATACCCATAGTATTATCCAATTTGACTTTATGAGTTCCAGTAACATTATAATAATTCCATTGATAAATGGATTTAAATAAATACCTTTGTTCTCTAGCAGCAAAAAGTTTAGATTCCTCTTCAGATAAAAAGGCATATGTTGATAATAAATGAACATCCGCATTCCAGTCAGTTCGTCTATCTACATAAGAAGCACCTGGTCCTGATAATCCATTTAATGATATATCCGGAGGTGGTTGTAAAAAACGATAAAATCCTTGTAAAGAATTATTCAAATTTGCCTTAATGTAAGGAAACATATTTGTCTGATCAGTAATATCGCGAATAACATACAATTCATTCACGGGACGAATACGAACATTTATTTCCAATTCATTGTATTGTAACGATACTAATGGAAAAGCCATTTTAGCTGCTAATGTAAACCAGGTATTTAAAGGGACATAGATTTTTCTTCCTCTAATAGATGGTTCAGGTCCTACTGGATTATCAGTATAGTAAGCATTTGGATATGCATTAACTTTTCCATTTGTATTTCCTGGATCATATAACTCTTTGGTATGACCAGTCATTTCTTCATATAAATCTCGTTTACTTAAAGTAAAATCTCTTTCGATCAATGCTTGTAAATACTGTCCAGTATATCTATTTAATATTTGACCACCAACAGAAATTTCTATTTCATCAATCATTAATGTTCCCACATTTTCAATCCACTTAAATTCATACGGTGCCCACATATCAGAACATACTTGTGGGGGATATATTGGACTCCAAATTGTAGGTAATGTTACTACTAAATATGTATCCATTAATAGTTCAGCATACCGTTTCATTCTAAAAGTAAAATTTGACGATTCTGTCATCCTAAGATTTCTTAGACCATCAAAATCAGTTCGAAACTTTTGTAAACCAAAATTAGTATATTTTTTATATGTTGTTTTGAAAAATGTTTTTGAAGGATTTCCATTTAAATATACATTTTGATTTCCATAAGATACTATGTTTAATAGACCTCCTGCCATATATATATACTTATCTACAATATTATTTAACTTCATTTTAATGAATAATTATATTTAGTGAAAAAACGACCAATAAATTTAATAGTAGAATTTTTTCATAGTCTAATATAAGTATGAAAGAAAAACCTAGTCAACTTATTTCAAAATGGTTGAAGACAGGAGATAAAACTGTCGCAATTAGATATATGTCCTATTTTATAATAGCTCTTTTAATATTTGGATTTTGTGGTTATGCTGTTACTAAGATGAGATTAAATGATGCTAATTGTAATAATCTCTCAAAAATATATACAGGTTTCCCAAAATTATCATCTTTTAATCCTGATAACGCTGCCTATAAATATTTACTACGAGACTACTACATTAAAACAGCATACAATTGTTGTTGTGGAGGTCAATTTAAAAACGATTGGGTCAATGTTTGTGCTTTGAAAACTTGTATTGCTCAAGGTGCGCGTGTATTAGATTTCGAAATTTATTCCGTTAATGACAAACCTGTAGTTGCTACATCTTCTGTAACAAATTTTCACACAAAAGAAATGTATAATCAAATTCCATTTGAAGATGCTATGAATATTGTAAATTCTTATGCCTTTAGTGGTGGTTCCACACCATGTCCAAACGATCCATTAATATTACATTTTAGAATATCTAGTAACAATAAAAAAATATATGACAAGATGGCGGATACTATTTATTCCACAATTGAATCTAAATTATTAGGAAAGGAATATAGTTATGAATATACTGGCCATAATTTAGGAGCAGTTCCTCTAAAAGAGTTTTCCCAAAAAGTTATTATTTCAGTTGATAGATCTAATCCACTTTTTGAAGAAACTCCCCTCAAAGAGTATGTTAATATTGCTTCTAATTCTATTTTTCTAAGAGCAGCCAGAGACTATGATATTAAATTTACTCCTGATTCATCAGAACTCATTGAATACAATAAAAAAAATATGACTTTATCTATGCCTGATTTAAGTGCTTATGATACTAATCCATCCGCTGCGTTAAATTTTGGTTACGGATGTCAATGGGTTGGTATGTGTTTTCAGAATTTTGATGCTAATATGGAATTCTATAGTCTATTTTTTGACAAAGTAGGTCATTCATTTGCTCTTAAACCTGAACACCTTCGTTATGTTCCAGTTACTGTTCCTATTCCTCCTCCTCAAGACCCTGCTAATTCATTTACTACAAGAACTACTGCTACTGATTATTATTCGTTCAGTGTCTAATTTATATAATACTTTTTCTATATTTATTATATAAATGTCTTCCTGTAAACCAAAATTATCCTTAGAAGAAAAAGAATTAGACATATTACGAGATGCTGTAGACATAGCAGAAAAAAGAAAGGGTAAACAAACTGTAAGCGACCCAGATGTCAAAAAAATCATTGGAATTTTAGAAGATTTTCTTAAAAAGAAAAAATTAATATGTTATGGTGGAACAGCTATTAATAATATATTACCATTAGAAGACCAATTCTATGATAAAAATATTGAAATTCCTGATTATGATTTTTATTCACCAAATGCTTTAGACGATGCTAAAGAATTAGCCGATATCTACTACAATAATGGATTTCAAGAAGTAGAGGCTAAAGCAGGTGTCCATTATGGAACATATAAAGTATTTGTCAATTTTATTCCTGTTGCTGACATTACTTATTTAGAAAAACCCCTTTTTAAAAGAATACAAAGAGACGCAATCAGAGTATATGGTATTTTATATTGTCCTGCTAATTTTCTTCGTATGAATATGTATTTAGAATTATCTAGACCTGCTGGTGATATCAGTCGCTGGGAAAAGGTTTTAAAAAGATTAATATTATTGAATAAAAATTACCCTTTACGAGGTAAACATTGTGACCCAAAACTATTTCAAAGAGAATTTGAACGAATAGATAGTGATAAACAAGCACAATTATACTACAGTGTTCGTGATGCGTTTATCGACCAAGGTTTAGTATTTTTTGGAGGATATGCTAGTTTTCTTTATTCCTCTTATATGCCTGCCAAGCAAAGAAAAATGTTTCAAAAAACTCCCGATTTTGATGTGTTAGCTGAAGAACCTGAACAAGCTGCTGTTATATTAAAGGAGAGATTAGAGGATTTTGATTATAAAGATGTCAAAATAGTAAAACATGAAGGTATTGGTGAGTTGATTGCTCCTCATTATTCTGTTCGTGTTAAAATTAATAATATAGAAGAAACAGTTGCTTTTATTTACAAACCATTAGCTTGTCATAGTTATAATGTTATTAAAAAAGGTAACAAATCTATTAGAGTTGCTACTATCGATACTATGTTAAGTTTCTATTTTGCTTTCTATTATAGTGATCGCGAATATTATGACGAAAATCGTATTCTATGTATGGCTCAATATTTATTCAATGTTCAACAAAAAAATAGACTCGAACAAAAAGGATTACTCAAAAGATTTAGTATTAATTGTTATGGAAAACAAGATACATTAGAAGAAATGAGAAATACAAAGGCATTAAAATATAAAGAATTAAAGGGAAAAAGAAATTCAAAAGAATATGAATCTTGGTTTTTGCGTTATATCCCATTTGAAGAAAATTTAGATAAGGAAGAAAAAAAACTTGAAAAACAAGTTAAGAAACTCACAAAACACAAAACTACAAAACATAAGAAAAAGAAGACTACTAAAAAGAAGAAGACTAGAAAAAATATTATTGAATTTTTTGATATTATTTAATTTTCTTCAAATAAATATATGAACAATAAAATTATTTTTCTTATATTTTTATTTATAATCGTAATCTCTATTTTTTTATATTATGATACCAATAAGGAAGGTTTCGAATCCTATACTAATTGTATTGAACAGGGATATCCGATGGATTTCTGTATTAAAACACCAATACAATCACAAGTAGACAATGGCTATTGTAGTTGCGCCGATGGATATTTTGGTTCATGGCATATGGATGATGGTAAATGTTATTGTTATTTATTTAATGGATTATTACCCCATAAAATAACAAGACCTTTTCAATCCAAACCATTTGATGGTTATAAATTATTACAACAGTGATTTTTTTAATTTGTATATAAAAAAATCAACATCTTTCTTACTTAATATTAATGATGGTCGTATTCTGATTGATTGCTTTCCACATGTTCCTATATTTATATTATTCTCAATTAATCTTTCTTTCAATAAAATACTATTATCACAATCAAATGCTATAAATAACCCTTTACCACGAATATTTCTAATTTTTCCAGTCTTATCTTCTAATTCCAATAACTCTCTCATTAAGTATTCTCCTGTAGTTGTTGAATTCTCTAATAACTTTTCATCGGCAATAATTTTATAAATCTCATTACTTAATATTACTTTAAAAGGATCTCCCATCCAAGTATTAAATGTCTGAAATGGACTATCTGTTTTATATTCACTTTTACAAAAGTATCCTGACATTTGCATCTTCTTTGAAAAGGTCATTATATCAGGAAGGTATTTTTTATCGTCTGACCAATATTCATATCCCCATAATTTTCCTGTTGAACCAACTCCGGTTTGAACTTCATCTACAATAAATGTAACATCTTCGTCTAATGCTAACTGTCTTAATTTAATAAAATAATCATTAGATGCGTGTCTATCTCCACCTTCTGCTTGAATAGGCTCAATTATCATCCCAGCAATCGTTTTATTTTCTTTTAATATTTTTACTGTTTCATCAAGACATTTTTCTTCTTCCAAAAAATTGATTAATTCATTTTTATGTAAAGGATATTTTAATTGTGGAAAAGGCGCTACTGGCCAGTTAAAAGCAGGTATATTTATTTTATGCCACGCATTAGACCTTGTTGTTGATAGACAACCCATAGTTCTCCCATGAAAACCTTTCTTAAATGATAAAATAGATATATTTGGTGAACCTGGCTCCCTATTATCTAATGCTGTTTTTAATCTATCCTCCATACTATGTTCTGAATAATTATTACGAGCAAATTTAACAAAAGCTGCTTTAAAAGCATTCTCATTTGCCCCTGAACCACATCCACATGCTACATACATAAAATCCAAACCACCCGGGGAATAATTTTTATATAATAGTTCTACATGTTTCTTCCATTCAATCGGAGGATTTACACCAAGTGCCGGACGATGAATTAACAATTTTTTTATTTCAGGTGATTCAAGATTTAACTCTTGTAATCTCTTATGATTATAACCAACTGGTAATGAACCAATATTTCCATACATATCTAAATATTTTTTCCCATTTGAATCAAATAAATAGTTCCCCTTACTTCTCCCCAGATTAGTAAATAATTTAATATTTCGCGAATCTATAATCTTATGGAATGACATTACTCTGAGTAATTTATAATATATATCTTTATATATAATTTTATTGAAATATTTAAACAGTTAGATATAAAATTATATCTCTCCAAATGTTTTTAAATACCGATATATGTTGTCGAATAAATGGATCTTTCCTCCAACTTTCGGGAAATAATGTGTCTATTTTCAATCCCAATCTGAAAATATAAACCAATATTACATATATAATTTCTCTCAATCTAAACAATAAAATATCTATTAGTCCCCAGTCATTGACATAACTACACATATTATTAGTAGTATCCGTTTGAAAAAAATTATGAGTATCCATTAGTCCTTCTAATAATCTTGGATAAATATTCTTTTCGTGTTTTATAAATATCATCTTTTTTATCTTATCCAAACTCTGAAGATTTAAAAATAGAATCTTTCTATCTTTTTTTGGTTTGAAAATATGAGGAAATGCCCCGTCTATACAACCATCATCATCTGTTAATTTTTTATCTATTAAATATGGAACATATAGAGATTTTATTAAACAATCTAATAAATCCTCCTTCGATTTATATGTTTTTTTTATTACTTGTTTACCTTTTATTGTATCAAAATAGGTCAAATAAAATTTATTGTTTATTTTACAAATATCATCCTCTTCAATTATTTCATTAAATTTATTCTTAATTGTTTCTATTAATTGTTTCAAGTGTTGATGCTTTCGTAAACATTTGAAAGCATATGTAGAAATATCAATAGAAATATCCATTTTATTCAAAATAAATAATAATCCTAATAAAGCTCCAATACTACACCCAGAAACCCTTTTTATATTTATTTTCTCTCGTTGTTCTAATTCTTTAATATAAAACAATCCTCCTAACATATAAATACCATTGAATGCTCCTCCATCTAAAATTAAGTCCATATTTTTCGGTATATTATTTTTTGGAACATTTTTAATTAAACTAGATATAAATGCTTTTAAAGCCATTATTTTAAGTTTACATTAATTTTTCATTTTATATACTTATTATATAATGGATAGACCTTCATGGAATGAATATTTTAAAGAAATTACTATAACAACATCTAAACGATCACCGTGTAATAGATTAAAAGTTGGTTGTATATTAGTAAAAGATAACAGAATCATTGCTCAAGGATATAATGGATTTCTACCAGGTGCGCCACATGAATCAAAGGTAGTTAATGACCATGAACAAGCTACTGTACACGCTGAACAAAATACAATTACTGATTGTGCTAAAAGAGGTGTTAGTAGCGATAATTGTGAAGCCTTTATTACGCATTATCCATGTATTCATTGTATGAAAATATTATGTGCGGCTGGAATTAAAAAAATAAATTATTTTAATGATTATAAAAACGATCCTCTAGTTAAATACTTTCAATCTATAACTAATATTGAAATTGTTAAATTGTAAAGGCTATATTATTTTAGATTATATTCAAGATATATATCAGTTAACCTATGAATGTTACTATTAATGTCATTATCATTATCATTGTTTAATTTATATAATATATCATCGATTGATATATTTTTATTAGAAATCATTTTAAAAATGATTTCTTTTTCTTTATTACTCATATTGTATGTTTCATCATTTTGTTCTATGTCATTCTTTTTTATATTATTTATAAATGGTATATTATTCAACATATCATCAACATCATCAATATCATAAATATCGTATTTTTTTGTATTATTAAATGGTGTTATATTTTCTATTTTATTAATCGATAAATTTGAATTCACACTGCTAGAAGAATTATTACTACTAATAGACAAACTATCATCTAAATCACTATATGTATCAGAACATAAGGAAATAGCTGAATCAGAA